>Ga0335073_10001211_pt1 | contig 34354 bp, 28 predicted proteins | sample Lox_Sample_22_FD_207093 | JGI IMG/M metagenome (GOLD analysis project Ga0335073, IMG submission 207093) | Soil microbial communities from Loxahatchee National Wildlife Refuge, Florida, United States - Lox_Sample_2.2 | ecosystem: Environmental > Terrestrial > Soil > Wetlands | place: USA... | reverse complement strand
ATGGCCAGGCTCTGGCAGACGAGTTTTCCGATGCAACGGCCGCATGTATTACGGAGCTGTTTGCAGGGAGCATTGCAGTTAGATCGATTACGACCTTTTCCTGACGCCACCCCATTGACATCCCTCCCCCCCGGGTGAAATTCTCTAACGTTTTGCCGGGGGTGTAAGAGATGAATCCACCAGGGGTGGCGGGTACGGAAACCCACAAGCGGGCGGGCGAGAAACTAACAGTCGCCGAGCCGTACCTGATCCAGCAGAAGTGGGACGCGTACAACGAAGAGCAGCACGCGGTGTGGGCAGAACTGGTGCAGCGGCGGATGCCGCAGCTCCGGGAGCACGCGGCCGAGGAGTATCTGAACGGGTTTGAGCAGATCGGTCTGAAGGAAGATACGATCCCCAACCTCGCCGAGGTGAATCGGCGGCTCTCGCCGAGGACGGGATGGAATGCCACGCCAGTAAGCGGCTTCCTGCCCCCGGACGCCTTCTTCGAAATGCTCGGGGCGCGGCAGTTTCCCACGACGACCTACATCCGCAGCCGCGAGTCGATGGAGTACACGCCGGAGCCGGACATTTTTCACGACGTCTTCGGACACGTACCAATGCACGCGCATCCGGTCTTCGCCGATTTTCTGCAGCACTACGGGCGGGTATGCGCGGGTCTGATGAATGATAAGGACAAGCTCGAGAAGATGGGTCGCCTGTTCTGGTTCACCGTAGAGTTTGGCGTGATTCGGCAGAAGGGCAAGGTCAAACTCTACGGCAGCGGGCTCATTTCATCGCATGGCGAGGGTACGCACGTGATCGAGGGACGGCCGGAGATTCGGGACTTCGATCTGGACCTGGTCATGAACCAGCAGTTCCTGGTGTCGGAAGAGCAGAAGGTGCTGTACGCGGTGGAGTCGTTCGACCAGATCTACGAGGCAGCGCAGGAGGCGGAAAAGAGGCTGGCTTAGGGCACCCGATCTGACCCCTCTGGTTCGTTCGTGCGACGGAGGTGGTATTCACGGATTGGGCCCCGAGTCGTTACGTTAACGGACTGGACGCGTCGAAAGCGCAGAGCAACGGCGGCTCACCGAAGTTACGGTGGGCCAGCGGTTTTTGCAGAGTATTTTGCAGAGAATTTAACGACGCGGATGCACAATACGAAGATTGGTTTGGCCCCGGGTCGATTGCATCTTCATCAGCCTCGAGGCGGACCCCTGGAGGAACCCATGCCGCGGATTCATTTTCATCAGCAACTCGCGGAGCTGAAAGATAAGCTGCTGGCGATGGCCGCGCTCTCGCAGCAGGCAGTGGAGTCGGCGGTAGATGCGTGGCTGCAGCGCGATGAGGGACTGTGCCAGTATGTGCGCGACAACGAGACGGCCATCAACACGGCCCAGCGGGAAGTGGACGAGATGGCGTACGAGCTGCTCTCGCGCGAGCAGCCCATGGCGATCGATCTGCGCTTCATCCTGGCGGTGATCAAGATCAACGGCGACCTGGAGCGCATCGGGGACATGGCCGTGAGCATCGCGATCCGCACGCTGGACATCATGCACCAGGATCCCATCGACCTGCCGGTGGACATCGCCGGGATGGGCGATTTCGCGAGCCGGATGATCCGCACGGCGCTGCAGTCACTGCTCGATGGTGACGCGATGGTAGCCGAGTCCGTGCGCGAGATGGACGACGAGATCGACCGGATGAACCGCGTGGCGATCACGGACCTGACGAAAGTGATCCAGGAGAAGCCGGAGACGGCGGACCAGGCGCTGCCGGCGATTCTGGTCTCGCGGAACCTGGAGCGGATCGCCGACCACGCGACCAACATCGCCACGGACGTGATCTTCTGGGTGCGCGGCGCCGACGTGCGGCACCAGCTGTCGCTGGCGATCGATTGAAGAACAGAATTTAGGGACTAGAAAAGCCTTTACGCCCACTGGTGAGGAGCCATTCAATCGCTGAATCGAGCTCCTCATCCGTCACATCTTCGACGACGACCGCATCGCCGACGCCCTTGGGTAAGACAAAGCGCCGGGTTCCGGCGCGATTCTTCTTGTCGCGGCCGGCGGCGGCGAGAAGTTTTTCCGGCGTGGAGCGGAAGGGCGGGAGCGGACCGTACGCCTGGATAGTCTTCTCGATGCGCTCGGCCTGGTCAGTTCCGACAGTCTTACGGGCGACCGCTATCCGCAGTGCGGCCAGCATGCCCCAGGCGATCGCTTCGCCGTGGAGGAGCGCGCGGTAGTTCGTCGCCGCTTCGATGGCGTGGCCGAGCGTGTGGCCGTAATTGAGAATCATGCGCAGGCCGGACTCGCGCTCGTCGATGCCGACAACGCCGGCCTTCATACGGATGGAGGCCGTGATGACGCGTTCCAGAGCAGCTGGATCCCGGGTAAGGATCTTCTCGGAGTTCTTCTCCATGAAGCGGAAGAGCGCTGCGTCCCGAATGATGCCGGCCTTGACGCTCTCGAACAGGCCCGCACGCAGCTCGCGGTCGGGCAGGGTCTGCAGCACGTCGATATCGACCAAGACCGCGCCCGGATGGTGAAAGCTGCCGACCAGGTTTTTGCCCACAGCCAGATTGGCGCCGGTCTTGCCGCCAACCGACGAGTCAACCTGCGCAAGCAGCGTCGTCGGAACCTGGAGGTAGTCGATGCCGCGCATATAGATTGCTGCGAGAAAGCCGGCGAGGTCGCCGATAATGCCGCCGCCGAAGGCGATCAGGACCGAGGAGCGGTCGGCGCCCGCTTCAGCCAGCTCCGCCGCGAGCCGTTCGACCTGCGGGAGCCGCTTGAAGCGCTCACCTGCCGGCAGGAAGAGAACGGTGGGCTGCTGATTTACGGGAAAGGCGGCGAGAAATTTCTTTCCCCAGAGCGCCCAGATTTCTGGCGACGTGACGACGAAGGCCTGGCCGGCCTGGCGGAGGCGTTTCGCGCGGGCGATTTGCGAGAAAAGATTGCGGCCGACAATGACGGGATAGTTCGCGGAGGCGGTCCTGACCTGGATCGTGGGCATAGCAGGGTACAGGGTACAGGGTTCAGGCTTTTCAGACACAGAGGAACAGGATCGGATAATTTGGTGAGAATATCGTCGCCGGTATCGGCGAAAATCCTTCCGGAGAAATGACGAATGGCAGACGCAACGCTCTCGAACCAGAAGTCGATCCTCAGCAATCAGAAGTCGATCGTAGCGAACCAGAAGACACTTCTGTCGAACCAGAAGACGATCCTCGCCAATCAGGCCGCGATCAGGAAGAACCAGAAATCGCTGGACGCGATTCTGGCGAATCAGAAGGAGATTCTGAAGAACCAGAAGGCGATTCTGGAGGCGGCGAAGAGTTAAATAAGTCAGCGTTCAGCGCTCAGGCATGGATTTCGCCGAGGCACCCTGCACCCGGGCCCAGGCACGACCTTACCTGGGCAACTGCAAACGGCCGGTCACTTCAAGGTCGGCGACGCGGAGTCGGGAGACGCTGAGGTTCTCAATCTCAAGGGATTTGAACCTCGCCCTTCCGACCACCAGCCGTCCGATGGCGAGCGCGCCGATGGCCAGGGCTCCGATCGCGATGGCGCCCAGGGCCAGAGCGCCGATCGCCGCCGTCCCCACTGCCGCGGCGCCGGTGCCTGAGATCCCCATGGCTCGGCCGATCTCAAAAGAATGCGGTTTTCGATTCATGTTAGGTTCCTCAGTCGACATCATTATCCCGCACAGCGCCCATCATCCCCACATCGGCCGACGGGGCAGATGTGGGGACGTGACAGATCCGTGAACCGGCTACTTAATTCCGATCACCATGGAATCGGGGCCGATCAGGTGTTCGACGCGCGTTTCGCGGAAGCCCGCATCCCGCATCCAGCCCTGACAATCGGCGCCGGTGAAGTCGAACCCACCGGGGCTTTCAATGAGCATGTTGAGGCTCATCATGAGGCCGAACGCGTTCTTGCTGCGGTCGTCGTCGATGATGGATTCGTAGACGATGAAAGCGCCGCCGCTCGGAATGGCGTCGTAGGCCTTCGCTATCAGCATGCGTTTGGTTTCGAGATCCCAGTCATGAAGGATGTGTCCCATGACGACAACGTCGGCTGTGGGGAGAGGACCGTCGAAGAAGGAGCCGGTGACAAACCGCAGGCGGCGGTTGAGGCCGAGATGCTCAACGTACTCCTCAAAGATGGGAGCGACTTCGGCAAGGTCGAAGCCGATTCCGGAGAGATGGGAATTGGCGAGGGCAATCTGCGCGGCAGTGTCGCCCTGGGCAGTGCCGACGTCGACGTAGCTCTTGTATTGCTTCCAGGGGAATTTCGTGGCTATCGCAAGAGCGGCACTGTGGCTGACGCCGGTCATGCCGGCGAGGAACACTTTCAGGCGGGCGGGGTCGGCATAGAGAGTTTCGAAGAGCGGGGCATCGCCGCTGCGTACTTCGTTTTGCGGCTTACCGGTGCGCAGGCCTTCGGTCAGGTGCGCCCAGTGGCCGTAGAGCCGCTGGTTCGCCATTTCGAGGATGCCGCCAACGTAAGAGGGCTTCCTCCTGTCGAGGAAAAGATCGGTTGCCGGCGTGTTGGAGTAAGTGTGGCCCTCGCGCTGGAGGAAACCGAGAGCGACGAGCGCGTCCAGAAAATCGCGCGCCGACCGAGGGTGCAGACCGATGCGTCCGGTGAGCCTTTCGAGGGTTTCCGGGCCGTGAGCGAGCTCGGTGAAGAGGCTCATTTCCACGGCGCTCAGGAGCGCTTTCGAGGGCCAAAATCCCAAGCCAGTCTGGAGGATGTGCTCGGGCGTAGGGTGTTGCTCATTCATCGAAGAATCTCCTTGTGATCAGGTCGAGGGGTTGCATTATGCAAAACGCACCCATACGCACACAGTCTCTTGCTCCTGATCCTGGGGAGGACCGGAAAGCCTGAGCTGGAGGCTGTCAGCTGGGAACGCGAGAAGGGTGACAGGCCGGAGGTCGGGTGCGGTGCCATTATGCAGGATTCAACACGGGCAAGCCCAGGAAATTCCAACTACTTGAGCAATAACGGCATGGAAGGAACAAGGAGGAGGAGAAAACGCAGGGAGGCCATTGCGCATCCAAGAGGCTGACTTCAACAGGAGGCTGGAGATTCCGTTGCGCGCTAAGTTTGTAGTCACTTTGCTGGGTTGTGCTTCGTTCTCGATGTTCGCCCTGGTTCTGAGCGGTTGCGGTGCGACGAATGGAAGCAGTTCGGGTGGGGGAAGTGGAGGCACCGGTGGTGGAGGGGGAGGCACCGGTGGTGGAGGCGGAACGGCGAGTCTGTCCTCGATCAACCACATCGTTTTTCTGGCGCAGGAAAACCGATCCTTCGATCACTACTTTGGAGCGCTGCGGCAGTACTGGGCTCAGAATGGCTATCCCGATCAGGCCTACGACGGATTACCGCAGTTCAACCCGACGTCGGGCGCTTCGCCGCTGCAGGGGCCGGCTCCGACAAATCCGGGCTGCGATCCGAGCCAGCCGGCGCCTGCCGACTGTGTCTACGATCCCAATAACCCCGTAACGTCGTTCCACCTCGTCACGCAGTGTGCTGAGAATCCGAGCCCCTCCTGGAACGAATCCCACATTGACTGGGACTACAACGATCCGACCGGCAACAGCGCGCCGATGTTCAACGGGTTTGTCTACTCGGCAGGGCACGACTCGCGCACCATGAGCCCCCCCTTCAACGACACGGCCGGCATGCGCGCAATGGGGTATTACACGGGCGACGACCTGAACTACTACTACTACATGGCATCCAACTTCGCGACGTCGGACCGCTGGTTCGCTCCCGTGATGTCGCGAACCCACCCGAACCGCGAATTCCTGATCGCGGCGACGTCGGGGGGCTACGTCTATCCCGAAGGTACCGACGCGCAGGATTCGGCGAGGATCACGGCGCCGCCTATTTTTCAGGAGCTGCAGAGCGCCGGCATCAGCTGGAAGATTTACGTTGACCCGACAAACACGGGTTGTGCGGGACCGCCGTATCAGGCGTCCTGTTTGATCCAGACGAGCTATGTGAATAACTTTGCGTTTGCCAACACGATCGTGACGCAATATCCGAATAACATCGCGCCGATCTCGCAATACTTTACCGATCTGCAGAACGGCACGCTGCCACAGGTGGCCCAGATCGAACCCCCTTCAGATGCGGGACTCGATGAGCATCCGACCAACTCGGATGCGGCGCCGAGCAACATCCAGTCGGGCGCGGCCTGGGTGGCAACGCTGATCAACGGACTGATGCAAAGTTCCTCGTGGAAGGACTCGGTTTTCATTCTGACTTACGATGAGCCGGGCGGTTTCTACGAACACGTATCGCCTCAGCCAACGGTGAGCCCGGACGGGATCAAGCCGGTTGACTTGCTCCCTGGCGACATTTGTACGACGACCACGGGACCGACCTGCGACTTCACCTATACGGGGTATCGCGTACCGCTGATTGTGGTTTCGCCGTATGCGAAGAAGAATTATGTCTCCCACACAGTGGCGGATTACACGGCGATCCTGAAGCTGATCGAGACGCGGTTCAATGTAGCTGCACTGACCAAACGCGACGCGGCTCAGCCGGACATGACGGAGTTCTTCAACTTCAGTTCACCGCCGTGGATGACGCCGCCGAATCCGCCTGCGCAGAACACGAACGGAGCGTGTTACGTAGATCACCTGCCGTAGCAGCGTTCGGCAGTTGGGACTTCGAACCAGCTTTCGCTGCAATTCTTCGCACTGCGGATGGTCTGCTTCCGTTGCAGACCATTCGTGTCAGTAGCGCCGGCGCCTGCACTGGGAAATCTTAAGGTTATCTTCATTTTCCACCCTATCTTTCGGGCGGATTGACGCGAAATTCACGGGCACTAAGCCAATAGTCGTATCCGGCATTGCTAGCCTCCTCACCCATGGAGGCATATCAATGCGCAAATCATTAACCGCAATCGTTCCCACTGCCGCACTTCTGCTCACAATGAGCGCGACGGCTCAGGACCGGGATCGTGATCATGACTGGGATCGAAGCCAGATTCGTCACGTCCTTCTGGTCAGCATCGACGGCATGCACGCCGTAGATTTTCTGAACTGCACGCACGGGATCGCCGGCGTGAACAACGGCGCACCGTACTGTCCCAATTTGGCGGCGCTCGGTACGACGGGAGTCAACTACACCAACGCGAGCACCTCGAAGCCCTCGGATTCGTTTCCCGGGCTGATGACGCTGGTGAGCGGAGCGACGCCGCGCACGCTTGGTGTGTATTACGACGTTGCGTACGACCGGTCGCTCGATGGGCCGATGACGGCGACTGGCAATGGCAGTCCGGCGGGGACGTGCACAGCGGGCGCAGCGCCGACCGGGTACGAGACCGAGTACGAGGAAGGGATCGATATCGATCAGACGAAACTGAACGGTGGAGCGCCGGGAGCGAGCCTGACCGATGGAGGCATAGCATCGATCGATACAACCAAGCTGGATCGCGATCCCGCGAAGGGGTGCGCACCGGTGATGCCGTGGCAGTTTGTGCGAACGAACACGATCTTTGGAGTCGTTCACAACGCGGGTGGATACGCAGCGTGGTCGGATAAACATCCGGCGTATTCGTCCGTGGCGGGGCAGAACGGAACGCTGGACGATTACTTTTCCCCCGAGATCAACTCCAACGTGGTGCCGCTGCCCAGTGTGACGACTGCATCGGGACTCTCGTGCGCGACAGTTCCGGACGGAGGCGCCGACCTGACGGCGTGGACCAACAGCTTCCAGAACATCCAGTGCTATGACCAGCTGAAGGTGAACGCGATCCTCCATGAGATTGACGGCATGGATCACCTGGGAATGACGAAGACGCGGACGCCCACGGTATTCGGAATGAATTTCCAGGCGGTGAGCGTAGGGCAGAAGCTGATCGAAGGCTCAACGAAGGGCGGCTACCTTGACGCGGCGGGGACGCCGGGGCCGTCGCTGCTGAGCGAGATCGAGTATGTGGATGATGCGATCGGACAGTGGGTGGACGAGCTGAAAGACAAGGGCAAGTACGAGTCGACGCTGATCGTCATCACGGCGAAACACGGGCAGTCGCCAATCGATCCCAATCTTTATTTCCCGATTCCCGGTAAGACCATGAACGGGAGTTCGCCGGCAACTTTGCTGGCCAGCCTGTTGCCCGCTAACCAGGTGAACGGCGTTGGACCCACCGAAGACGATGTTTCGCTCCTGTGGCTGACGAATCCAACGACACTTTCTTCGGCGATATCGACCCTGGAGAGCAACCGCAAGACGGCGGGCATCGGGCAGATCTTCTATGGGCCCAGCGTAGCGCTGAACTACGATATGCCAGGGCTTCCGCCAAACGATCCGCGGACGCCGGACATCATCGTGACGCCGAATGTGGGCGTGACGTACACCGGAAGCGCGAGCAAGCTGGAGGAGCACGGCGGCTTCTCGCACGACGACACGAACGTGATGCTGCTGGTCTCAAACCCGGCGTTCAGGCCCCACACGGTTTACACGCCGGTGGGTACCAACCAGGTGGCGCCTTCGATCCTGCAGGCGCTGGGTCTCGATCCGCGGGCACTGGATGGCGTGCGGCTGGAAGGGACTGGGGTTCTTCCAAATCTGAACCTGAACTTCGGCTGGTAGGGAGCGCTCAGATCAAAGGGCTCAGGTCGCAGAGCACAGGACGCGCGGGGGCCGATGGCCCTCGCGCGTCCTGTTTTGAACCCGCTCCCGATGACGATTCGCATCTTCATTACCTTCGTGTACGGGGAACAGATATTTGTTTGGGTGGGTCCTCTGGCGCACTCTTAGGCTTACGTCATGCGACGTGAAGGGCTCAGGAACTGGTTGGTTGCATCTGTTGGCCTGCTGGCGTGCTGCCTTGGGTGCGGGGTTCAGATGGGGGCACCAGTTCCCCCGCCGCCGCCGAAGACAGTCGTCTTCATCGGAGCATCGATCACGCAGTACTGGGCCACTTACGCAGACTTCTCCGCGAATCATTGGGTGGACAAAGGAATCTCCGGGCAAACGTCGACGCAGGTTGCGGCTCGATTCGAGACCGATGTGATTGCGTTACATCCGGATGCAGTTCACATCCTGGTGGGGACTAATGATCTGGTCCCAGGGTGGGTCCCGCAGAACACCTGGGACGCGTACACGACGATGATCTATGAGGCGAAGGCGGCCGGGATTGAAGTCTGTTTCGGCACGATACCGCCGTGGGGAAACGGGACCGGTGTTTCGGCATCGGATCCGGACAACGCACCAAGAAACGCTCGCGTGGCGACGCTAAATGCGTGGCTGAAGTCTCAGCGGGGAGTTACAGTCATCGACTATTACGCGCTGTTAGTGGGCAGCGATGGCCATTACAATCCAGCGATGACCGTCGATGGCATACATCCCACTGCAGCCGGGTATGCTTTGATGACGCCGGCAGCGGAGAAGGCGTTCGAGTCAGGCGCAGCTAGTACTTCGCCAGAGCAGTGATTGCCGTAAAGATTCCTTCCGGTTGTGGGAGGATGACGTCCTCCACGACTGGCTGGTAGGCAACAAAGCTGTCGAGAGCGCCGATGCGGCGGACCGGGGCGTCAAGAGAATCGAACAGTTCCTCGCCGATGCGGGCGGCGATTTCGGCGCCGTAGCCCCAGCTGAGTGTGTCCTCGTGGGCCACGATGACCTTACTGGTCTTCGCGACTGAGGTCGCAATGGCTTCCCAGTCGTAGGGACTCAGAGTTCGCAGGTCGAGAATCTCCGTCTCAATGCCGTGCTCTCGGTGGGCGCGCTGCGCGGCCTGGAGCGCGCGGGGCACGATGGCTCCATAGGTGATGAGCGTGAGATGCGTGCCTTCGCGAACGACCTTCGCTTTGCCGAACGGGATCATGTAATCCGGGCCTGGGTAAGGTGCTCTGCCGTACGTTTCCCGATAGAGGCGCTTGTGTTCGAGAAAGAGCACGGGGTCGTCACAGCGGATGGCTGTGCGCAGCAGGCCATTGGCGTCGAGCGCGTTCGACGGGAAGACCACGCGGATGCCGGGAGTGTGAGTGAAAAGGCTCTCGCCGGACTGCGAGTGATAGATCGCGCCGCCGGTGAGGTAGCCGCCGATGGGAACGCGGATGACCGCCGGAGCCGTCCAGGTTCCGTTGGAACGCCAGCGCATGACGCTGAGTTCGTTGCGAAGCTGGTGCATGGCAGGCCAGATGTAGTCGAAGAACTGAATTTCGGCAACCGGCTTGAGTCCGCGGACGCCCATGCCGATAGCCCGGCCGACGATGGCGGCTTCGGCCAGAGAAGAATTGAAGACCCGGCCGGATCCATATTCGCACTGCAGGCCGGCAGTCAGCTTGAAAACGCCGCCCTTGCCTTTGACCTGCTTCTGCTCGAGGTACTCTTCGCGTGAGCAGTCAGCCACATCTTCACCGAAGACGACGATCCGCGCGTCGTGCCGCATTTCATCGTGGAGGCAGGCGTTAATGAGATCGGCCATGGTGCGGGCGGGAGCTTTAGGGTCGGAACTCGCGGGCTCGGTTTGCAGTTCCGGACGTGTGGGGTCGAAGTCCTCGGAGTAGCGGTGGCGCAGGATGGCTGCGGGGTCAGTCGAGGGGAGCGGTGCGGCGAGCGCGCGCCCGGCGGCCTGGCGGACTTCTTCGTCGGCCTCCTTCTCGATGCGATCCAGGACGTCGGAGTCTGCGACGTTGTGGTTGAGCAGCCAGGCACGGAAGTTCTGGATAGGGTCGCGAAGGGCTTCGGCATCGCGCTCGGAGGCGGGCCGGTAGAGGCGCGCGTCGTCGGAATGGGAGTGCGCATAGGGACGGATAACGTGGCCGTGCACGAGCGCGGGCCCTTTCCGGGCGCGACAGTAAGCGACGGCGAGTTGGAATGCCTTCATGCAGGCAACAGGGTCAGTTCCGTCGACTTCTTCGAAATGGAAATTGGGGAATGCCGCCAGAAGGCGCGAGATGTTGCCGCCCGGCGTGTTGACCTCGACCGGAACCGAGATGGCGTAGCCGTTGTCTTCGACCACGAAAAGGACGGGGAGCCTGCGATTCGATGCGATGCTGACGGATTCCCAGAACTCGCCCTGCGAGGTTGCGCCTTCGCCGATAGAGACGTAGACGACCTCATCGCCGTGGAAGTCGACCGGGTGAAACTGCCGGTAATCTTGCTGGGCCGGGCCGCCGGGCTCCGCTGCCTCCGGATGCTCCGCAAAGTAAAGGGAGGCTTCCGCACAACCGATGGCCTGCAGGCACTGAGTTGCGGTGGAGGAAGACTCCGACACGATATGGAGCCGGGGATCGGACCAGTGCGAGGGCATCTGGCGTCCGCCGCTGGCCACGTCCGTTGCTGCCCCGACAGCCTGGAGCAACTGCTCTTCGACCGTGGTGCCGAGCGCGAGAGACAGTGCGCGGTCGCGATAATACGGGAAGAACCAGTCGTAACCGGGACGAAGCGAGAGACCAGCGGCTACGAGCAGGGCTTCATGCCCGGCGCCGGAGATCTGGAAAAACACCTTCTGCTGGTTTTTGAGAATGATCTCGCGGTCGTCGGTGCGCCGCGAGAGGACCATGAGCCGGTAGATTTCGAGGAGCTTATCCGGGGAAAGTCCGGGTCCGCTGCCATTACGGGAACCTTGCTCGATCGGTTTTTTCTGTTCAGCGCTGGGGACAGCAGTACGCGCCATGCGGACCTCGTACATCTTTAGATGTTCGCTGCTTCAGTTTAGAACCCTGGGCACGGGTTCAGGAACCCGTTTCATTTCAGCGTCCCGAAGCCGGGGCGACGGAAGATTGTATCGCGTGGAGAGGAGGAAATGGCAATGGTTGGAAGGTAACTGGGAAGGGTACGGGAGTGGGAGACGGTAGCCCGTAGCACCTGGCCGGTAGCGAGTAAGGAGCCGGGCTGATATGTTGGCAGCCTATGGCGGACCCGATAAGGCGGTTCCTGCGAGCGATGTCGGATCGCGGGAAGCCTTTCAAGGATGTTCCGTGGCGGAGGCTCTGGCGTTTTGCCGCTGCGGTGTTTCTGCTCTTCTCAGTTATTGGGTTCTTCGACGATCTGATGGAGATGGGCAGGATGCCCTACGCAATCGCGATGATGATCGCGATCTTTTGCGGGCTCGACGCGATGCTTTGGATCGTAGCGCTTGCCCGATTTGGACCATGGGCTTTTGCGGCAATGGTAGTCCTGCAGTTTGCCACGACCCCAATCCTGAACACGATCGCTGGGTGGATGCACAGCCTCTTCACCATACCCGCGGTCGCGCCCGAGGCGGGGGTGCGATTCGCAGGCGTGTCGATCTTCATTGCGACCATGACCTCCTATGGTTTCTTTGTTTCCTACTTTCGGTTGGAGAGCATCGAGACAGGGCGTATCCGGGGCGAACTGGAGGCTGCTCACAGCATCCAGAAGACGCTGGTGCCCCCCGTGCTGCTGCGAACGCAGTTGTTTGAGGTCTATGGCATCTCGGAGCCAAGCGACAAGGTCGGCGGCGATCTGGTGGATGCGGTTGTGCTGCCCAATGGCGATGTCGTGGCATATCTGGCTGATATCGCGGGCCACGGACTACCGGCCGGCATCCTGATGGGGATGTTGAAGACGGCAGCGCGGACTGCACTCCTGGATGCGGCAACCGGGCACCCGAGCGGTGCGCTGCCGCTGCTGCTGGAAAAACTGAATCGCGTGCTTCCCGACGTCAAGGAGCCTCAGATGTATGCGACCCTCACGGCCTTTCGCCTCAATCAGGATGGCAGTGCGTGGTATGCCACGGCCGCCAGCCCGCCGGTGCTCCACTGGAGCGCGCAGGGCCAGGATGCGAGGCGTGTGGAGGAGCAACAGTATCCGCTGGGGCTGCTGCCCGTGTCTTCATTTACCGGCGAGGCGATCGAGCTGTGCGAGGGCGATTTATTGGTGGTGGCTACCGATGGAGTGCTGGAGGTAGCTGACAAAAAGGGCGAGGAATTCGGCATCGAGCGAGTGGAGGGGACGATTGCCGGCAACGCGCGAGGACCGCTGCAGGGACTGGCACAGAGCATCCTGACAAGGGCCCGGGCGTTCGGGAAGCAGGCGGACGATCAGACGCTGCTGGTGATCCGTCGTTTGTGAGGTGCGACTCTGAACGCTGACAACTGAACGCTGTCTATTGCCCGTCTCTCATCTTCTCTTTTACTGACTTAGCCAGTCTCTCGATTTCCGTTGCGGTGTTGACGACTGAGAGCGACAGCTGATCTTTGCTGCTTTTATCTACCGCGTCTTTGAGCTGTTTAACCAGATCCATCAGGTGATTCGTATCGTCAACGATTTCTTTCTGGCGCAGCGCGTTGCGGTCGCGCGACATTTCGTGGAGCATGTGGGATTGCGACAGATCGCGAGACCCAGGGCCGCCTGTGTCGTCGGCAAAGACAGCGGCATCCGCGGCGGTGCCGGGCTGGCGCCTCGAGGGCACAGTTGTCGTTTGCTGCGCGCTCGCGGCCAGTGCAGCAAAGATGAATACAAGGAACAACGCGGGTAGCCGTAGGGTCCGAATCGAAATCGTGATGCGGGTCATGATGTCTCCTGTGCGCGGCAGGGCGGGCATGAAGCGTTCCGCGGGATCGCCGAAATTATAAGCCCGAATTCGAATGGGAAAGGTAAAGGACAGGACGGTATGCTGAGAAGGCGATGCGGATGTTGTTGCTGATGGCCGGTGGGGGAGAGTTCTTTTCCCAGCTCTGGGGCAAATACGACCTCGATCTGCAGGACTTTCTGCACGAGAAGCTGGAAAGGCTGATTGGAGTCGCGCTGCTGTGCTGGCTGCTGATGTGGCTGCTGGGCCTGGTCAGCCGGCACATCCTGAAGCTCGCAGAGCGTCAGGCCAATACCGCGGGACACTACGCCCAGGTGCGGACGCTGACATCGGTGGTTCGGGCGACGGGCATCGTCGTGATTGTCGTCCTGGCCACGCTGCAGATCCTGTCGGTCTTCGGATTTAACCTCGGACCGCTGTTGACCAGCGCGGGGGTGGCGGGGGTGGCGGTCGGACTGGCAGCCCAGAATATCGTCAAGGATTGTTTCAATGGGTTTCTGATCCTGATCGACGACCAGTACAACGTTGGCGACGTCGTGACCATCGCGGGCGTCAGCGGCACGGTGGAAACAATGTCGCTGCGGCGGACGCAGGTTCGCGGTGCGGATGGAACGCTGTACATCATACCCAATTCGCAGATCACAACGGTGGCGAACCTGGTGCGGGACTTCTCCCTGGCGACGATCAACGTCTCGGTCGACTTTTCGGCAAATCCCGACGATGTGATGCAGGTCCTGCAAAATGCGGCCATGAGCGTTCGCAACGATCCGGCGTACAGCAATGTCTTTCTGGCCGATCCGATCCTACTGGGAGTCGATGCGATTAAGGGATCGCAGGTGATCTATCCCGTACAGCTGAAAACGAAGGCGAACCAGCAGTGGGCGGCGCAGCGGGAAACCCAGCGGCGGATCCGGCTGGCACTGGAAGAGCACGGGATGCTGCCGGGGGATCCAATGCGCGTGTATACACGCTGGGAGCAGAGGCCGGCCGGCGGAGATCAGGCCAACGTTCCGGCACTTCGCGAGGCAGAGACCGCGGCTGGGAGTGGACACCACGGCGAACCAGCAAAGGTGGACCCAACCACAATCAAGGCACCCGAGACGAATCCGCTGACGGGGGAGTAAGGGGGTCGTCCCGTGCTGTCGTCCACATTGCGCCTTTGGCAGCCTTGCAGGCCGATTGTTGTCATCGCTCATCCGATGGCGGATGGGTTTCGAACGCCGAACGCGGAACGCTGAGGGCGGGTGTCTTCTGAACGCTGTTCGCTGAGGACTGAACGCTCTTCCCCAATGCGGAAGTGTCCGATGGATTCTTCGAGGCGCCCGGCGCCGTCGCGAACCGATTCGACGAGGGCTTTGGTGGCCGGAGTGGCGGCGGCCTGCTCTTCGCCCAGTCGATGGATGACTTCGAGGTTCTGGCTGAACTCCTGGGCGGTGACCGACTGCTCGGTGGATGCAGTAGCGATCTGAGCGATCATCGACTCGACCTGGTCGGTGGCGGCGATGATGCGTTTCAGGGAGTCACCGGCGCGGGCTGTGATTTCCATCCCGTGGCTTACCCGTTCGCTACCTGAGGCCATAGCATCGACGGCGGCCCGAGTGTTCTGCGTGATGGTCTCGACCATCTGGGCGATTTCGCTGGTAGCGCTGCGGGTCGATTCGGCCAGACGACGGACTTCTCCCGCGACGACCGCGAATCCACGCCCCTGTTCGCCGGCGCGGGCCGCTTCAATCGCGGCATTGAGGGCGAGCAGATTGGTTTTCTCCGCAATTTCCTCGATGACGTTCACGATGCGAATGATCTGTTCGGAGTCCTTGCCGAGGCGGCGAACGGTCTCCGAGGTTTGTGAAACCGATTCGGAAATGGTGTTCATGCCGGTCAGTACGTCATCGACGATTTTGCCGCCTTCGCGAGCGACCGATGCAGCTTCGCGGGCCTGGTCGGCTGCAGTCTGAGCATGGCTGGAAACCTCGGCGATGGTGATCGACATTTCCTGCATGGCTGTGGCGGCCTGACTGGTCTGTGTGCTCTGCTCGCTGGTGCGATGCCACGCGAGGGCTCCGGCCCGGGACAACTCCCCGGAGTCGCGGTGCAGAGCGGCGGACTCGCCGATGATGGCCGAGACCATGGACTGCAGATTTTCCTGCATTCCGTTGATCGAACGGGTCAGGTTGCCGAGTTCGTCGTTGACACAAGCCGGGAAGGGCTTGCCGGTGAGGTCGCCGCCGGCGATGGCGCTTGCGCGCCGCGCCAGCTTATCAAGGGTGCGCAGCATGCCAAAGGCTGTAAAAGCGAGAGCCCCGAGCGCCACGCAACCGCCAATGATCGCAACAGACCAGAATCCGGCAATTTGGTATTTGCTGAGAGGCAGGATCTGCGCCAGGCCGGCGAGGCCGGTCGAAGCGGCGAGAAGCCCGGCAATAAGGAACATCCTGAGTCGACACGGAATGCGCGAAAGAAAGTTCATGGATGGCTTTCAGTTGGAGAGGGCTGCCAGGGCGTTCTTTGAGAATCAGTTGGGGTCTGGCTCCCAGTGGGATCCTTTAGGCTCTCCGGCGCATGGATAGCAGCGACGAGTCGAAGTTCCCGCTCGAGCGGAAACTGTACCGACCGCCGGAGAGCTGCGCGTCGGCGGCGGCTGGGAGCAAAGACGGATGAGACCACGCGACACCTCCGCCGGCAAAACTGCAGGGGAGCGGGGACCGTATCCCCGAACCTCGCCCCAGATGCGCCGTTCAGTTGAGGTATCGGCGGGAGCGAAAAAAGGATTAGTGCGCTGAACCGGGAATTTCGTCGAAGGTCAGGTTTTGGGCGGAGCTTCCCCTCTCCTCCCGCCATTTCTCGAACAGGCGGCCGTAACTGAGAGTGAGGAATTCACTGGCTTCGACGCCCAGTTTTGGGCCGGTTGCGTCGATCCAGGCGGGGGGGCCTTCCAGTTCGGCGTAGACGCCGATAGGAGTTTCGTCGAGAACGCAATGACCGGTTTCGTCGGCGAATTCCGTCCGCCATTTCTCATAGGTGAAGGCGGGTCGGTAGCCGAGATGTGCAAAGATGTGGCCGATTGCCTCGCCGTCCTGGACCTGGGTTTCGGTTTCGTCACGGTGCTTGTGGCGCGCTTCAGGATCGTGGTTCTCGGGCAGGCATTTCAAGGTGACGACCCAGCGGTCGCCGTATCGGCGCACACGAAGAATCGAGGTTTGCGCGCGCAGCCGGCGATCGGGTGTGTCATAGAGGATGTTGCGCTCGAACGTGCGCGCGGTTTCGACGCGGAATCCGGCCTCCTGGAGGCGGTGCGTCAGGGCCTCCGGATCGGCGACCCGAAATTTGATTTCGACTTCGGTGGGCATAGCTTTAGGGTACAGCGTTCAGTTGTCGGCGTTCAGAGTGACGGCTGCGCGCAGAGTTTAGAGTTTAAGAGGTCAGGCCGAAGGGAGAGCGTGCTCGGGAGTGGAAACGCTGAGGCTTAAGATCCACGCTTCAAATCCGGACAGCGAGGCGTCGCGGCGCTCGATTGAGCAGGCAGCGAAGATCCTGCGCGCGGGCGGGACGGTAGCTTTTCCGACCGAGACGGTCTACGGTCTGGGCGCGAACGCGCTTGATGCCGAAGCCGTGCAGAAGATTTTCGTGGCCAAGGAGCGGCCGAGTTGGGATCCGCTGATCGTGCACATTGGCGAGCCCTCGATGCTGACGCGGGTCTCGGCGGGCACAAATGCAAATGCACGTCAATTGATGGACGCCTTCTGGCCCGGGCCGCTGACGCTGCTGCTGCCGCGGAGCGTGGAGGTCCCGGCTGTGGTCACGGCCGGGCTATCGCGTGTGGGTGTACGGATGCCGGCCCACCCAATCACGCGAGCACTGCTGCAAGCGGCGGGCGTTCCGGTGGCAGCCCCCAGTGCGAACCGCTTCGGGCGAATCAGCCCCACTTCTGCGGAACATGTGGCGGAGGATCTCGCCGGAAGGATTGACGCCATTCTTGATGGCGGGGAGACCACGCACGGGGTCGAGTCGACTGTGGTCGACGCGGGCCCGGACGGATGCGTGATTTATCGGCCAGGCGTGATCACCCGCGAGCAGATTGCAGCCGTGTGCGGGTCACCGGTAACGCTGCGGGAGGAGATGCGGGAGGAGGATGAGGCACAGGCGGCGCCCTCTCCCGGGATGGGTGAGCGGCACTATGCGCCGAGGGCGCGGCTGGTCCTGGTGGGCGGAGAGGGTCCGCAGCAGATGCAAAATCTTGTGCAAGCCCTGCGCGACCATGACGCCGCTGGGCAATCGGTTGGAATTATGCTGCCCGATTCGTTTCGCGAAGCGATGGTCGGGCATAAGGCAAAAGTCTACCGGTGGGGACGCTGGGACGATGCGGCGGAACTGGCGCATCGGCTCTATGCAGGGTTACGGTGGCTCGATGCGGCGGGCGTGACGGCGATTGTGTGTCCGATGCCGAGGGCCGAAGGGATTGGCGTGGCTTTGCGCGATCGGCTTGAAAGGGCGGCCGCTGCCCGATAGCCTGCCAGCCGCTCCTGTGGTGGGAAAGTTTGCCTCGCGCGATAGCTACAGAGGCGCGTTCTCGCCCGCCTTGTAGAGGTACTTGATGCTGGATTTGTAGATCATCATGCGTGTGCCGGATTCGCCGCGCCCTCCGAGGCGGAACCCCGATGAGGAGGTGCTGCGCACTTTGATGGCGTTACGGTCGTACCACTCAATACAGCCTTCGATCTTCTCGTTGTCCTTAAGGATAAAGACCATCGGCGTTTGGGTTTGCACTTGCTTCTGGAGGTAGAAGGTCTCGGCGTGTGAGCTTTCATGTGCGGGTGCTACGTGGCTGGCAGACGAACGGATGATCAGCGCTGGTTCCTGATCCCGTTGAAAGCGCCGAGCGCGTCGGGCACTCTCCGGCAGCGTCGGGCGAATGAGTTTGCGAGGCCCGATGACGTCGAGGTCGACCCTGTTGTTTGGCGGGGCGACGGGCGCCGGAACCGGGACCGGCACCGGCCCGGGAGTGGGCTCTGGGGCAAGCGCGTTCGATCCTCGCTGGGCGGGCGGCTTTACAGCTTGCGGGCGCAGGGTCCGCACAGTCGAGGCAGGCAACTGGGGCATTCCCATAATCCTTTACGGACAAGATGTGCCTATGAGATGCAGAAAAGCGGGTCAGCGTCGCATAGGCCGAAACTGGATGAAGAAATGTTGGTGGAATCCTAACCTGGATGGCGTGTGGGAATCCAGGGGACGGCCCAAACGGGCACAGGATGGCGTTCGAAACAGCTTCGGTTCTCAGTATTCCGCGCTCAATGTGCTCATCTGCGCGGCAAAACTGTCCAGAGCGAGCGATCGGAGCAGGTTGCGGCGCATGCCCGATTCGACCTGGCGAAGACCGCGGGCTGCGGATTCGATCCAGTCGAAAGTGACCGCAGTGGCCATGGAGGCGAGTTCGCGCTGGAGGTCGATGTTGCGGACCAGCTGCGGCGTTTCGGACTTGAGCAGAAGCAGATCCTCGAGGGTCGAGGCGGCGGCGCGAAGCATAGCCTCGGTCTTTTCCTGGCCCTCAGCGCCGGCACGGTAGGTTTCGGTGACCTTAAAGAGGTCCGACGCCTCCGACTGACCCATTGCATTGCGCAAAAGAACCAGAGCGTCGGCGCGGGCCGCCAGCCAGGCGGACAGATCGAAAGATAGTGCCCGGCCGACGGCGCCCTCGGCGAGACGAGCAATGAGGGAGCGCTCGGAGGGCTTCAGATCCCGGCGCCGTTCCCCGAGAAGCTGTTCGATTTCCGGCGTAGGAATCGCGCCGAGACGGAAGATGCCCGCGCGCGAGCGAATGGTGGGGAGCAGTTCGCCGGGGTTTTCGGCGAGCAGGACAATGGCGGCGTACGGGGGCGGCTCCTCGAGGACTTTGAGCAGGGAATTGGCCGCCTCTTTCATGAAGGCCGCGCAGGTGAAGATGAAAAAGGAACGGCGTGCTTCGGCCGGGACGCGGTAGATTTCGCGCGTGAGCACGCGGACCTGGCCGATTTTGATCAGCAGCTGTGGCGGGTCGGGCGGAATGACGAGAACGTCGGGGTGCGTCTGGATGAGGATGCGCGTGTCGCGCTTGTCCACGTCGCGAAGCTCTTCGCGGGCGCTGACGGCCTCCGAGCAGCGGGAATCGAGGTCAAGGGATTCGCCGATTCGCACGCAGTTGGAGCAGGTCCCGCAGAAGTCGGGCAGGCCACCGGGATTGCTGGGCGGAGTAAGGCAGTTGGCCGCCTGAGCGAGCATGATGGCCAGCGTGTATTTGCCGGCGCCGCGGGGTCCGGTAAGGATCAGCGAATGCGGGAGGCGCCCGGCGGCGAGGGCCTCGCGCAGATGGCGGACTGTGGGTTCGTTGCCGTGGAAGGAACTGAAGGGCACCACCTCAGCCTACAGCGTCCAGGGCTCAGCGAGGATTCACAATGAAAGTTGAATGTGCTGAACTCTGAGCGCTGACGAATAAACAGTGTTATCAGACCACCGAATTGCTGCGGATGACCTCTTTGTAGAAGTCGAACGACAGCTTTGGCACTCGCTTCTGCGTTTCGAAATCGACATACGTGATGCCGAAGCGCTTCGAGTAGCCCGAGGCCCACTCGAAGTTGTCGAGAAGACTCCAGAGGAAGTATCCGTGAAGCGGCACGCCTTCACCGGCGGCGCGCTGCATCTGGGTGAGATAGTTGCGCAGGTAGAGGACGCGATCCGAGTCGAGGACCTGGCCCGCGGGGTTGGGAGCTTCAGGACGCAGCACATCGTCGGAGGAGGAGCCGTTCTCGGTGATGTAGATCGACCTGACGCCCCAGAGGGTGGAGACCAGCTTCGGGGTCCAGTAGACCGCGTGCGGGTTGAAGTAGATCCAGTCCGACGCCATGTGCGGGTAGCTCGCTGGCCGGTCGACCATCTGGTAGCCGGGCGCCGCATCGGCGGGAATGGCTTCTCGGGTGGTGTAGATGTTGATGCCAAGAAAATCGATTGGTGTGGAGATTGTCTTCATCTCATCGGGCGTGAAAACCGGTGCATCGGCGCCGAGGGACTGAAGGTAGTGATCTGTGTAGCGGCCTTCGAAGATGGCAGTGATGTGCCAGGCGTTCTCTTCGCGGAGGCCGATTTCGGCAGCACGGATGTGGGCATCGTCCTCGATAGCGGGCATGACGCCGCTGATGTCTTCAGCGAGGCCGACAAGGACTGGGCGCGTGGCCGCGGCCCTGATAGCCTGGACACCGAGGCCATGCGCGTAGACGGCGTTATGGCGGGTCTGCATCAGCTCTTTGCGCGTAAGCTTGCGCCCGGGAGCGAATTCACCGGAGCCGTAGCCGGCGTCGATGTAAGAGCCGAATTCGTTAATCGTCATCCAGTGGCGGATGCGATCCGAGAGCTGGCCGGCGGTGTAGTGCGCGTAGTCGGCAAAGGCCTGGGCGGTGGCGCGGCTGGTCCAGCCGCCGTTCTTGTCCTCAAGAGCCTGCGGCAGATCCCAGTGGAAGAGCGTGCAGAAGGGCTCGATGTCCGCCTCGTGGAGCGCGTCCAGAAGGCGCTTGTAAAAATCCAGCCCCCTGGGATTCGGTGTTCCCGTGCCTTCGGGAAAAACGCGCGGCCATGCGATGGAGAAGCGGAAACCGCGGACGCCGAGGCGCTGCATAAGCGAAACGTCTTCCTTGTAGCGGTGGTAGAAGTCGTCGGCGACATCACCGGTCTGGCCCTGGAAGGTTTTCCCGGGCGTGTGCGCGAAGGTGTCCCACACAGATGCACCGCGGCCATCCTCTTTCACTGCGCCCTCCACCTGATAGGCGGCTGTGGCCGTGCCCCAGATGAAATTTTGCGGAAATCGGTGCGGATTGGGCGAGGCGACGGCCGGCAGGGATTCGGCGGCGGCTCGCGCCAGGGGCGAGAGGGCAGGTGTGGCAGCAAGGGTGGCAGCAGACTTCAGGAACGTACGACGTTTCATGGTGAGCCTCGTGCGACGGCAACAAGAGTATCAGCTGAAACGTTTAAGTGGGAAGGATTTTTGGCGAAAGGTCTTCTCCTGCGGTACTCAAATCTGAATACCTCATGCACCCGGAACAGGCCTCATTTGGGCAACTCCTTTCTGCCGGTAATGGTGAAGCTGGTTTTTTGCGCTGAGGCTGCGGCGCCTGGTTGGCCGCCTCCGACAGAAACCGCATATTCGCCCGGCAGAATCACGCGGTTGCCCTTCTCATCGACCTGGGCGATCGCGCGTGGTTCGAGAGTGAGGCCGACGTGTGTGGCGGCGCCGGCATCGAGGTGGACGCGCGTGAAGGCGGCCAGTTCGTGGATTGGGGTTTCATATCCACGCGGCTGCGTGAGATAGACCTCGACGACTTCATCGCCTGCGATTGGGCCGGTGTTTTTCACATCGGCTTCGATCTGAACGGGCTCGCCGGCTTCGATCTGGTGCGGGGCTTGCACATTACTATAGGCGAACGTTGTGTAGCTGAGCCCGTAACCGAACCCGTAGAGGGGCTCGCCGGTGAAGTATCGATAGGTACGGCCTTTCATCGAGTAGTCCGCGAAAGGCGGGAGCTGCGAGTCCGAGGCGTAAAAAGTGAGGGGCAGTCGGCCGGCGGGGTCGTTGTCGCCGGCGAGGGTTTCGGCGATGGCGGTGCCGCCCTCTTCGCCGGGATACCAGGCTTCGAGAATCGCGTTGGCGTGTTGCTGTGCCCAGTTCACGGCAAGGGCCGAACCATTTTGCAGGACGACGACGAGCGGCTTGCCGGTTGCGGCCAGGGCCTTCAGCAAGTCCTCCTGGGCGGCGGGCAGATTGATCGACGTCCGATCACCGCCTTTGAATCCCTCGAGCTGGACGGGCATTTCCTCGCCTTCGAGATTGGGCGAGAGGCCAACGCAGGCGATGATGACATCGGCATTCCTGGCAGCCTCTACAGCCTGGTTGCGGAGGACGTCCGCCGGCGCCTGCCAGGTGAGGTCGATGCCGGCGGTGCCGGTGCCATGAAGGTAGTCGAGGCGAATCTTGTGCGGATTTGTATCCGTAAAGTGCACAGAAGCCTCATAGACGGCTCCACGCTCGCCGGACATGTGGCTGCTGCTGGCGACGATCTCTTTGCCGTCGAGGTAGAGGTGGAAGCTCTCGGCGTTCTCGCAGGCGTAGCAATAGTTGATGTGCACACCGAGCTTGTAGTCGCCGGGCGCGGGCGGGGTGAAGGTGCCGGTCCACCGGACGGAATAGTTGTTGCGCTCGAGGCCGGGTACGGGCACGACTTTATCCCAGTTGAAATTGATGTTGCGGTCGGTGCGCGTGAGGACCGGCTTGCCGCTGAAGTCGGGTGTGGCGAAGTACTGGCCGGTGAGGCCGTCACCGTCGCCATCGAAGGTGTGCAGCGCCGTGTGTTCGATGGGCATGGCGTAGCCTTCGACGAGCGTGGATCCCTGCGCATAAATGACGTGCGACGATGAGAAGCGCTTCTCGATGCCATTGAGCGGGTAGACGGGGTTGGGTGGCGGCCCATTGTAGTTGCCTTGCAAAGACTGGACGTATTCGGCGGTTGGCCCGATAACGGCGATGTTCGCAACGGAGGTTTTGAGAGGAAGAGCGTGGTCTTCGTTTTTAAGAAGGACCATCGATTCGCGCGCGGCCTGGAGCGAAAGCTGGCGATGCTGGGCCGAGTTCACTTCGCTGAAAGGAATCTGGCCATACGAGTAGCTGGAGAGCGGATCGAACATACCGAGTTCGAAGCGGGCGCGGAAAAGCCGATGGAGCGCGGTGTTAATTTCGGCTTCGGAAATGAGGCCCTGGTGCACGGCATCGACGAGTGAAGGAAAGGCCTGGCCCTGTCCATAACCGCATTCGAGGTCAGTGCCGGCTTTGACCGCGGCTGCGGCGCCGTGTGCCATGTCGGCCGTGTAGTGGTGGCCGGTGAAGACATCCGCCACGGCGGCGCAGTCGGAGACGACGTAGCCGTCGAAGCCCCAGGCGTTGCGAAGGTGATCGCGCAACAGCATCGTGTTGGCGCATGCCGGCGCACCATCGATGGCGTTGTAGGCGCACATCACTGACTGCGCGTGTGCCTCGCTCACCGCCGCGCGAAACGCGGGCAGGTAGGTGTCTTCGAGGTCGTGCGCGGAGACGTCGACATTGTCCTGGTGGCGCGTGGGCTCGGGGCCGGAGTGAACGGCGTAGTGCTTAGGCGTTGACACGACACGCGGATGATGTGGATCGTCGCCCTGCATGCCGGTGACGAAGGCGACAGCCATGCGGCCGGTCAGGAAAGGATCTTCGCCGTAGGTTTCCTGGCCGCGCCCCCAGCGCGGATCGCGGAAGATGTTAATGTTGGGCGCCCAGAAAGTGAGTCCGAAGAACTGCTCGTGCTGATTGTTGCGGATGGCTTCGTCGTATTTCGCGCGTGCTTCGGTGGAGATGGTCTGGCCCATCGTGTGGACCAGTTGCGTGTCCCATGTGGCGGCCATGCCGATGACCTGCGGAAAATTGGTTGCGTAGCCGGCGAAGGCGACGCCGTGCAGGCCTTCGTTCCACCAGAAATATTGAGGGACGCCGAGGCGCTCGATGGCCGGCGCATGGTCGCGCATCTGCTGGACTTTTTCTTCGAGGGTCATCTTCGAGATGAGTGCGTCGACGCGCTGATCGATGGGAAGGGAGGTGTTGAGCCAGGGCTGGTCGGCAGCTGATTGCTGGGCGAATGCGGCGGAAAGGATCAGGAGAAGAGCAGCGGGGACGGACAGAACAACAGGAAACGTACGTCTGCGGGACATACCGGGACCTCGGAAAAGGCTTTCTGTGAAGCGACAGTATAGGACTGAACAGGGGGCTGGGCACAGGGCTCAGGTCACAGAACATCGCGAGACCCTTTCGCATTCGTGCGCTGGTGTGGATACTGGCATGAAACATCGGGAGGTGGATTTCTGAGCGGTTCTGCAACTGCGGCGGTTCTGGGAAAAGTGGGTCTGCCTGCGCCGGTGCGTGATCTTGCCGGTCGAATATGGGACGTGGTGGTGGTGGGGGCGGGGCACAATGGGCTGGCGTGCGCGGCCTACCTGGCGCGAGCCGGGAAGCGCGTGCTCGTGTTGGAGAGCCGGGAGCGTGTCGGTGGCGCGTGCACGATCGAGGAGCCCTTTCCGGAAACCCATCCGACTGTCCGGATGTCGCCGTGCGCGTATCTCGCCGGGCTGCTGCATCCGCTGGTCGTCGAGGAACTGGGGCTGCCTGCACGGGGCTTCCACTGGACGCCGGCGGTGAACGGGTTGTTCGTGCCGTTTCTCGATGGAAGCAGCGTGCAGCTATGGGATGACGATGACAGGTGTGAAGCCGAGATTTGCCGGTTTGCGCCACGCGCCGTCGAAGGGTGGAAGGCGATGAACGCCACGCTGGCACGGCTGCGCGACAAATTGCGTCCAGCAGGTGCGGGAGATGTGTGGATTGGTGAGGCGCCGACGCCTGAAGAGATCGACGAACGCCTCGGCGGCGACGACGAAGCGCGAAGACTGCTGCATGAGTGGTCCATGGCGGAGTTTGTGGAGCACTATTTGTGCGACGAGCGGTTACAAACTGCGTATCTGGGGCAGGGAGTGATCGGGACAAATGCCAGCCCGTTCGACAAAGGCACGGCCTCGATCCGTTTTCATCACGCGTCAGGACGACTGGGCGGGATGCCGGGGATGTGGGGCTATGTGCAGGGCGGCATGGGGATGGTGTCGTTCTACTTCTGCGATGCGGCGCGCGAGGCGGGAGCAGTCGTAGCTTCGGGCGTTCGTGTAGCACAGATTCTCCCCGGAGAAGGAGTGGTCCTGGATGGAGGCGAGCGGATAGGGGCGAGGATCGTCGTCTCGAATGCCGATCCTCGCGTGACACTGCGCCTGCTGGGCGGCGGGGCCGATGCCAAATGGAAGGCGCGGATCGAGGAGATTCCTATTGAGGGCTGCACGGTCAAGCTGAACGTCCTGCTGCGAGAGCTACCGAACTTCTTCGCAAGACCAGGCACAAATGAACCCCAGCACTACGGGCAGATTAACGCGCCTCTGACGAAGCACGAATGGAAGGCAGGATTTGCAGCGGCGAAATGCGGCGACTTGGGTGAGGCGTTGTGGTGCGAACTGTATTTCCAGAGCGTGCACGACCGCACCGTTGTGCCCGAGGGACTGCACACGATGAGCGTCTTCGCGCAATATGTGCCGCACACCTTTACAAATGGCAGCTGGCCGTCACGGCGGAAGGAAGCAGGACGGCTGGCCCTGCGGTCGCTGGGGCGTTTTTGCTCGAACCTCGATACGGCGGTGGTCGAAGCGCAGGTTCTGGGGCCCCCCGATATCGAGGAGAAGGTAGGCTTGACCGGTGGCCATATTTTCCAGGGCGAGTGCCTTCCTCCTTACATGTGGTCGCGGCGGCTCACTTCGCGGACCCCGATGAAAGGCCTGTATTTATGCGGAGCGTGCACGCATCCAGGCGGGAGCGTGATTGGCGTGAATGGGCGCAACGCGGCCATGGCGCTTCTGCAGGATTGGGAGACAAGCTCACGTGGATGAGGCCCCGGCCGCCCTGCCGAGCCCAACAGCAGCCTCACAACCGCGCCTGAAGCGGACATTACGTTTCCGCGACCTGGCGGCCTTCTATGTGGCGACCGGGTTAAGCGTGCGCTGGGTAGCAACGGCGGCGGCGGCGGGTCCGTCGTCCGTTGTGGTGTGGGTCTTCGCACTGCTGGGATTCTTTGTGCCGCTCGCCGCCAGCGTGATGGAACTGTCGTCGCGCTACCCGCAGGAGGGCGGCCTCTACGTGTGGACGCGCGAGGCGTTCGGCGACTCTGCAGGATTCCTGAGCGCGTGGATGTACTGGATGTCGAACCTTCCCTACTTCGCATCCTTTCTTTATTTCGGCGCGGGTTCGGTCCTCTTCGTAGCCGGAGAGCGCGGGCACCTGCTCTCGGCGAGTCCCTGGTATTTCATGACGTTTGCAGTGGTCTGGCTCGCGATCATCACGATCGTGAACATCATCGGGCTCGAAGAAGGGAAGTGGCTGAGCAACATCGGATCGATCGGCGGATGGCTGCCAATTCTGATTCTGGTGCTGCTGGCCGCATTGTCAGCGAGGCGTTTTGGAGTGGCGACGCACTTCGACGCGGCGACGATGACCCCGCACTGGTCGCTCAAAAATGCGGTTTTCTGGTCGACAATCTTTTTCGCGCTTGCCGGGTGCGAGAGCGGATCATTTATGGGCGAGGAGATCGAGAACCCGCGCAGGACGATCCCATGGGCGCTGCTGGCTGGCGGCACCGTGATGACGCTGGGTTATCTAGGGGGCACCGCTGCCCTGCTGACGGCGCTGCCGCCGGATGCAGTCTCCGGTGTAGATGGGTTTATGCGCGGCATCGCGGAATTGTGCGCACGACTGCACGCAGATTGGCTGGTCGTGCTGATGGCGGGTCTCATGGCGCTGAACGCAGTTGGAGGGACGGCGTCGTTCCTGTCGTCGACATCGCGGCTGCCATTTGTGGCTGGCATTGATCGCTATTTGCCGCCTGTGTTCGGGAGTGTTCATCCGCGATTCCGCACGCCCTGGGTCGCGATTGCAGTCTACGGTTTCGCCGGAATGGTGGTAGCCGCGCTGGGCCAGGCCGGAACGACCGTGCGGGGCGCCTACGACGTGCTGGTGAGCATGGGGATCATCAATTACTTCCTGCCGTATTTGTTGATGTTCGCGGCTATGGCGAAGCTGCAGGAGCGCCCAGCCGGGCCGCAAGTGAGGAGGGTGCCGGGTGGCCGTCCGATGGCTATCGGGCTGGCCGTAGTCGGATTTGTATCGACCGCAGTGACGATTGTGCTGTCCGTGATCCCGGCTGAGGAGGAGCCGAACAAGCCGCTGGCGGTGGCTAAAGTGCTGGTCTCAACCCTGGTGCTGATTGCAGCAGGAATGGTGACGTTTTGGGCAGGGAGAAGGAAACGCAATGCAGAACTCACAGCAGAGAACTAACTGACAGCGAGCAGGACAACCTCAGGCCGCCTTCTTCTTCTCGCGTTGTTTCTCTTTCTCGATGCGTTCGTGGAGTAGTTCTTTTGCCCGCTCCAGCGTGCGGCGTCGGGAGGCGGTGAGACCTTTGCCGGCGCGATTGATGAAATAAGTCAGCATGCGCATGCCGGAACCAGGGCCCTTGGGAGAGACTTTCTTTGACGCAAGGCTTCGCGCAATGACCGGCGCGGATTTAGTAAAGAGATCCTTCGGCGGGTGGGTAGAGTCCGTCGTGACGTTCTTCACCCAGCGCTTTTTCGACGCGGACTTTGTCCTCGCCACGGCTAATGCCTCTTGAAGTACTGCACGGCGCGCTCGTGCTCTTTGGCCTTTTCCATGGATGAGAACGTGCCGAGGTTGCGGCGTTTGCCGGTGGAGGGATCCTTCTTGCGAGAGTAGAGCCGAAATTCTCCGGATTTGAGCTTGCGGATCATATATGGGAAGATGCCGTGCGAGCAGTCATGAGTTGTCGGCATTCGGCGCTGCACCCTCGGCGTTCGGGCAGCACCGCCGGATCGCGCTTGTTCGACATCCGCCCGGCCATTGGATCGTCTAAACGCCGATAATCTCGCCTTGATCGTCAACGTCGATCTCTTCCGCTCGCGACACTTTTGGAAGGCCAGGCATGAGCATCATGTTGCCGGCGATGGCGACAACGAATCCGGCGCCGGCCGAGAGTGAGACATCGTTGATGGTCAGGGTCCAACCGTTAGGCGCGCCCAAAAGCTTCGGATTATCGGTGAACGAATACTGCGTCTTGGCAATGCAAACGGGCAGACCGTCATAACCCCAGTCGACGAATTGCCGAAGCTTCGTGCGAGCGGTGTCACTCAGAGAGACGCCGGCGGCGCCATAAATCTGCGTCGCGATTTTGTCGATCTTCTCTTCGTACGAATTCGACAACTCGTAGATGGCTTGCACAGTCGGATCGGGATTGTGTTCGATGAGTTCGGTGACAGCGCGCGCCAGAGCCTCTGAGCCCTCTCCGCCCCTGGTAAAGGGCTCAGTGAGAGTGGTGGACACGCCGAGAGTATCGCAAAACGACCGAAGCAGGTTGAGTTCCTCGCCAGTGTCATGCGGGAAACGATTGATGGCGACCAGCGTCGGGAGGCCGAAGCGCCGCAGGTTTTGCGCGTGACGGGCGAGGTTGGGAAAACCCTTCTCCAGATCGCCGTCACCCTGGTTGCGCAGGCTCTGCACGGTCGTGACCAGAACGGCCGCCGAGGGACGGGTACCGGACACGCCCATGACAATGTCGATATATTTCTCGGCGCCAAGGTCGGCGGCGAAACCCGCCTCATTCACAACGTAGTCGGCGAGGCGAAGGCCGATTTGCTGTGCGATGATGCTCGACGTCCCGTGAGCGATGTTGCCGAAGGGGCCGCAGTGAACCAGAGCGGGCGCACCTTCGGTGGTCTGGACCAGGTTAGGCTCGATCGCGTCGACGAGCAGGGCCATCATGGCGCCGGTGGCGTGCAGGTCGTCGGCTGTGACAGGCTTACCCGCACGGGTGGCGCCGACCACGATACGGGCCAGGCGCCGGCGGAGGTCGGCACGGTCGCGCGCCAGGGCAAGGATGGCCATGATCTCCGAAGCGGCCGTGATAACGAAACCGGTGCGCCGATTGGCGCCGTCGCGCTTGCCGTCAATTTCAATGGCGATGCGCCGCAGCGCGCGGTCGTTCATGTCCATGGCGCGCGGCCACGAAATCGTCGCGGGGTCCAGGTTGAGGTCGTTGCCGTGGAACAGATGAGCGTCGATGAGCGCAGCCAGCAGGTTGTGCGCAGAAGTGATGGCGTGAAAATCGCCGGTGAAGTGCAGATTGACCTTCTGACTTGGCTCAATCTGCGAGAGACCGCCACCGGCGGCGCCCCCCTTCATGCCGAAAACGGGCCCGAGCGATGGCTCGCGCGACGTAATGATGGCGCGTTTGCCGATGCGCTCCAGACCCTGCACCAGTCCGATGGATGTGACAGTCTTGCCTTCACCCGATGTCGTGGGCGTGGTAGCGGTGACCAGGATCAGCTTGCCGTGGGGCGGCCGGGCCGGATCGCCCAGCAGGTCCAGATGGAGCTTCGCAAACCATGGACCCAGCGAATCGTAGTCGGCTTCCCGCAGCGCGAGCTTGCGGGCAATGGCGCCAATGGGAAGAAGAGGTGACTTGGCGGCGTGAGTTTCGAGCGTGTCGATCACCGTTTATTGTTGCAAAGGGCTGGCAGGGCGTGGATGTGATCGCCCGCACATTCGTTTCAGGAATGTTAAAGAAACGGGATATAGGACCGTGGTAACCGAACTTCAGAGGCATGGGGTAATGCCCCGGTACGTATCCCCTGGGGGGATGGGGGTGTCCCCATCGAGCTATTGTTCGCCAGCGACAACAGGGAGAAGATTCCGAGCATGGCATTTGCAGAAGGGCAGCGCGTTCGCGTCAAGGTTGGAGAGACCAGCGGGACCGTAGCGAGAAAGCTGGCTTTTTTCCAGGATATGTATGTAGTTGAGCTCGATGGCAATCAAACGCCACCGCGCAAGCTGGCGCATGAGTCGGATCTGGAGTTAATGCTCCGAGCCGACGAGCGGCAGAGCGCATAACAGCTTTCAGTTGTCAGCGTTGGGCATTCAGCTTTCCCGCACTCCCGGCACTACGGCCCGCGCTTCGGCTGCCTTGGCAGTGATCAGAATTGTCGCCGAAGTCAGGTCTGCTCCTTCCCAGCCGTCTTTCGACGCTACAACATGAATGGCTCCCGGGCGCTTCGTGCTCTGGATGATGACCTGCGCGAGGCCGTTGAACAGCGAGCGCCTGGGCTCCTTGTCGCTCTCCAGACAATTGGGGTCACCGTTGCCCACTCCAATCAGCTTTCCCGGTCCTGAGATCGTGAACGCGATTTTGTTGTTCGCGATCGGAACCGGCCGGCCTTCCTTATCGAGCGCCTCCACCTTCAGCATCGCGACGTCCTCGCCGTCGGCATTGATTTCCTGACGATCGGCGGTCAGCCGAATCGATGTGGCCGGCCCGGTCGTCTCGCGTTTCTCGCTGAGAACCGCCTGACCGTCTTTGTAGCCGCGAGCTTCCAGAACACCCGGCGCGTATTTCGCCTTCCACTGCAGATGTCCAAGGTGAGGAACCTTCTGGCGTCCGAGGCTGCTTCCGTTCACCAGCAGTTCCACTTCGTCGAGGTTGGAATACACCCACACAGCGATTTCGTCGCCTTCTCTGCCGTGCCAGTTCCAGTGAGGGAAGACGTGCAGAGACGGTTCCTTCCGCCACCACGCTTTGTAGTAGTAAAAGTAGTCCTTCGGGAAACCGCACATGTCGACGATGCCGAACTGCGAGTTGATCGATGGCCATCCATACGGCGTGGGCTCGCCGCGGTAGTCGAAGCCCGTCCAGGCGAAGCCACCGGCCTCCCACTCACGCGTGCCGTAAAAGGTCCACCATTCCTCCGGCGTCTCGCCCCACGGCACCACGCCATCGTAGGAGTTGACAGTGTTGCGCAACGGATCGGTCGCGTACTCGCCGCGGGTGCTGATGGCGCTGGATGTCTCCGATCCGTAGACGGCCCGCTTCGGATTCTGCTTGTGGAATCCGTCTGGGAATTTCAGGTTGTAGTTGAATCCGATAATGTCGAACGCATCCGACACCCCCTTCTTGTTGTCGCCATTCACCGCAGCGGAGACAGCGCGCGTTGGATCCAACTCATGGCACCGCTCGACCATCGTAGCCGCGATCCTCGCTCCCTGCTCTGCCATCGGACCCTGCAACTGGCCCTCTTCATTTCCGACGGACCACATGATGATCGACGGGGAATTGCGATAGCGCTTCACCATCGTCTCCAGTTGGCCGAGCCCCTCAGGGCTGGAACTCATCTGGCGCGTCTCGCACATCATCATCACGCCCAAACGGTCGCAGGCGGCCACCCACGCCGGTGTGGGCATGTTGTGCGAAGTTCGCACCGCATTGCACCCCATCTCTCGCAGCACTTCCATGCGGAACGCCTGCAGCCGATCGGGCAGCGCCGCCCCCACGCCGGCGTGGTCCTGGTGATTGCACGTGCCCTGAATCTTCACGGGCTGGCCATTCAGGAAGAAACCCTTCTCTGCATCGAAGAGCACGGTGCGAATGCCGAACGTGATGCGCTCCGCGTCGCGCACCTGGCCGTCGGACTCGACGGTGACGATGGCCGAATAGAGATTCGGTTCTTCCACCGACCACAGCGCAGGATTGGCGAGCGTCGCCGTTGCCGTGTACGGGGCAGTGCCGTCGATCGGAACAGACTGCGCCGGCGACTCTGCTGTCGCGACAGTTGCGCCTTTCGCGTCGAGAACCTTCCAGCTGACTTTGGCGTTCGCGATCTGCTTACCTTCATTCTGCACAACCGTGGAGAACGTCAGGTTGGCAGAGCCACTGGTCACGGTGGAGCGCACGACGCTTTCCCACGTGCTCAGATGGATGGCGTCGGTTTTGGTAAGCCACACATGGCGGTAAATGCCGGCTCCTTCGTAGAACCAGCCGTCGCCAAAGCTGGCATCGACGCGGACGACAATATAATTCTTCGCGCCGTAAGCGAGGAAGTCGGTGAGATCGAAGCGGAACGGGGCATAGCCGTTGTCGTTGCGGCCGATGAAGCAGCCGTTCACGAACACCAGCACATCGCGAAAGACGCCATCGAACTCAACGACGATGCGGCGGCCCACGTCGCTTGCCGGAATGTCGAATTCGCGCCGGTACCAGCCGATGCTGGTCTCTGGAAAGCGGCGGCCCACGGGCTTATAACCGTGCGGGCGCAGCGAGCTGTCTCCTTCGCCCGAATCGTCGTGCACGAAGGGCAGTTCAACCGCCCAGTCGTGCGGCAGGTTGAGCGTTCGCCATCCGGAGTCATCGAAACCGGCCTGCGCAAATTTGAACTCGCCCGTCTTGCTGAAGTCGCTCTGGCCATAGCCGAATCCAAGATCTTTCGATGGATCGACGCCGTTGCCGAACGTAAACTTCCAGCCGAAGTCGAACAGGAGCTGATCGCGCGGAGCGACGGCCGGAAGCGCCGCGGTCGACACCTCCTTCAAATCCTCGCCGAGCATCGCAGCCGTACGAGCCAACGCCGAGCGCGTCGACAAAGTGGAGGCAGAAAGAATCAGTCCGGAAGACAACAGGTCACGCCGCGTGATCAATGGCATAGAACTCCTCGACGAAATGGAGAAGAGACAGGATACGCGCGAACGCTGCCACGGGGGCCTGAAAATGGTCCGAATGCAATTTGAGCCAGGTGAAGCGGCTTCTCCGGCGGTGGAATTCTCCTGCGAGATAGAACAGGACGAACCATTGGCGGGCTGCGGCTTTCGGATGCTAACCTTTGTTTTAGGCTGACCCCGCGTGGCCCCGTAGCTCAGGTGGATAGAGCAGCAGTTTCCTAAACTGATTTGGGGCCTTTCCGCACGAAAACGCACCGAGCTGCAAAACGCTGAAATCTCCTTTATTTACAGGGCCTTGAATCCGCTGAGCGAATTGCATCGGCTCGCAGCCAGATGCATGCTTCTCAGATGAACTGGTCACCAAATCGGTCACCAGGTTTTGTCTTTGTACAAGAAGTTGGAGGGACTGTTGCCGGGTCTTCTTGATACCCCGGTACAGTATTGCTTCCGAAGATTCGGAAGATTTATAATCTGAGCGTGGAGGGAGTTGATGAGTACCTCAACCGAGACGCTGACACCGACCGAAGCCGCAGTTGTATCCGGTGTATCGGTGCGCGATGTGCACCGGGTCATCGACGAGCACATCCTGCCGGAGAGTTTCTATGACACGCAAGATGCCAGATCGTTCAAGAGCCACGCCTGTGTGTTCATCGCCTTCTACTTTGGCGCGGCCGACCGGCTCACATCAGAGGAGCGGCAGCGCGCCATCACGCTGGCAAGCCGAAACTCCTCCGATGTGAAGTCACGCACAAGGATGATTCAGGATGAATTCCTGACCATCGACCTGGCGCCGTTTTGGAAAGGTGTCGATGAGCGCATGATGCGCTTGAATGCGGCGCGCGCTCAGGTGGTCGAAGACAACGAGATTCTGAGCGGAACGCCGGTCATCAAGGGAACGCGGGTCCCGGTGTACGATGTGGCCGCGTCAGTCGCCGCCGGCATTCCGATGGAGAGGATTCTCTCTGGGTATCCCAGCCTCAATCGGGAACAGGTGGCACTTGCCGCGCTCTTTGCGGAAGCAAATCCACAACGCGGCAGACCACGGCAGCGCTCTGTCCCGCCTGCGGGAGCTAAGATCATATCGTCTCGCCGCAAGCTCCGGTCCGCTGCGCAGTGACAAAATTCCTCATTGACGAATGCCTCAGTTCAGAACTTGCTTTGATGGCTCGCCAGCGAGGCCACCACGAGGCCTCGCACGTCGTGTGGATCGGCAAGTCCGGCTGGAAAGATTGGGAACTGAAACGAGTTTTGCTGGACGAGGATTGGGTCCTAGTCACGAAGAACAGCGAGGATTTCCGTGGACCGCGTGACGCACCAGGAACCAAAGGCCAGTATGCGGACGTGGCAATCCACGCCGGGCTCATTTGTCTAAACGGCCCCGTGGGCATGGGCCTTACGCTCCAAAGAGAACTCTTCTCCGAAGCGCTCGACGAACTCGACGTGAACGGCGATCTCACCAACCAGATTCTCGAAGTCACGCTCGAAGAGGGCGAAGCCGGCATTCAGATCGTGCGGTACAGTCATCCACGCTAGTCCGCGCAGCTAAAGCGGCAATGAGACAGATGCAAAGGATAAAGGCCGGTGGCGCGCACTACGGATATGCCCAAGAGATGGATGAAGGAGCCGAAATACCGCAAGGCATACTCGGCACTTGAAGACGAATTGGCA
>Ga0335073_10001210_pt1 | contig 34389 bp, 32 predicted proteins | sample Lox_Sample_22_FD_207093 | JGI IMG/M metagenome (GOLD analysis project Ga0335073, IMG submission 207093) | Soil microbial communities from Loxahatchee National Wildlife Refuge, Florida, United States - Lox_Sample_2.2 | ecosystem: Environmental > Terrestrial > Soil > Wetlands | place: USA... | reverse complement strand
TCCAACCGAACGCGGAGAATTCCTTCTTCCGTCCTGCCGACACCAACCGCGCTATTTCGGGGTCATCATGGTTGGCGAAATATAGGAACGGGGAGGAGGCCGCCCACTCTTCACCCTGAAAGATCATCGGGACAAATGGGCTCATGAGGACAAGAGCAGCGGCGATCCTGGCGCGGTCGAATCCCGCGATTTGATACATGCGGTCGCCAATGGCGCGATTTCCTACCTGGTCGTGATTCTGGATGTAGCCGAGGAATCGGTGCTGCGACAGATGGGTCGCAGACCGGCCGTGCACGCGCTTTCGGTAGGGTGAATACACGCCGTCGTAGACGAAGGTTTGCTCTAACGCCTTTGCCAGCTGCCCGACGGAGCCAAAGTCTGCGTAATACCCCTCTCTCTGATTTGCAAGAAGGGCGAACAGCGCGTGATGGAAGTCATCGCTCCACTGCGCGTCGAGTCCAAGTCCTCCGGCCACGCGCGGGGTGACGAAGCGCGGATCGTTGAGGTCGCTTTCGGCGATCAGTACAAGACGTCTCCCAAGAGACGCGGCGAGCGTTTCGGTCTCGATAGCGAGCTGTTCCAGAAAGTGGATTGCTGAGCGATCGACGAACGCATGCACGGCATCGATGCGGAGCCCATCAATGTGAAAGTCACACATCCACATCAACGCGTTATCGCAGAAGAAACGCCGCACTTGATACGCACCCGCACTTTCAAGATTGACCGCGCCACCCCAGGGAGTGTGGTGAGCATCGGTCACGTACGGTCCGAATCTTCCGGTGTAGTTGCCGACGGGGCCGAAATGGTTGTAGACAACGTCCAACAGAACGGCGAGCCCTTTCGCATGTGCTGCGTTCACGAATCTCTTGAGCGCATTGGGACCGCCATACGGCTCGTGCACCGCATAGAGCGCGACGCCGTCATATCCCCAACCTTGCATGCCGGCGAACGAAGCGACGGGCATCAGCTCGACATGCGTAACGCCGAGGTCGACCAGGTAGTCCAGCTTTTCGATCGCCGCGTCGAGCGTACCCGTGCCGGTGAAGGTCCCAATGTGGAGCTCATAGACAATGGCACTGGGCAGCGGCGGCGATTGAAAGTGCGCATCAGTCCATGAGAACGATCGCTGGTCATAGATCCGGGACATACCGTGAACTCCGCCGGGCTGCCACTGCGAGCGCGGGTCAGGATAAGGGGTGCTGTCGGAATCTACGAGGAAGCCATAGTCTGTGCCTGGGCCGGCTTCATTCACCACGAGCTGCCAGCATCCCTGCTCGTCAGGCCCCTGCATGGGGAGAGCGGTGTTGTTCAAATGAAGAGCCATCTTCCTGGCGAAGGGCGCCCAGATCTCGAATCGATACATCGCTCACTCTGCCTCTCGCGTGAGCAGCGCAACGGGAAATCGCTGCAGAGTCGGCTGTACACGCACGCGTCCGCCAGGAACCGTATCGCCCGTGAGGATATTCTTCCAGCGGCCCTCCGGCAACTCAAAGCTCGTGGAAGACCAGCTTCCGCCCAGCTTCAGGTTCCATCGCGGAACCAAGGTTGCGACGCTACCGGCACGCAGATATCCAATGAAGTGATCCTTCTTCGGCCCGGCAGCGAGCAGCGGCGTATAGGCAGCATCCCGGCCAAACCACTCGGGTTTCTCGTTTCGCAAGTGCAACGCTTTGCAGGTGACCCAGAGCTTCGGCAGCCCACTTTCGGCTTGCTGGAGAATTGCCTCTGGCGCGAGACCTCTTTCTAACTCGGCCAGTAGCGATCGCCGAAGCTCGTAGTCCACCGGAGAGCGATTATCCGGATCGACGAGATGCAGATCCCATAGTTCGCTGCCCTGATAGGTATCCGGTATACCCGGCGCGGTGTGCTTGATGAGCGTTTGCGCCAGGCTGTTGGTGCACGCTGAAGGCAGAATCTTTGCGACAAAGTCCTGCAGCTCAGCGAGGAAAACCTCCGAACGCAGTAACCGCTCGATGAATTGCTTTAGTGCCTCTTCGAATTCCGGGTTAGGTGCTGTCCAACTGGTCTGCTGTTTGGCTTCGCGCGTGGCCTTCTCCATGTAGGCGAGCAAGCGCTCCGCGTTGATGGGCCATGTGCCAATCAGTGTCTGATAGAGAAGATATTCAGTGTTGGGGTCAGGGTATTTGCCTGTCTTCAGGTGTGCATTGTTGCGCGCCCAGCGGAGGAGGGAAGCCTTCCACCGGCTGGGGATCTCCGTAAGCACAGCGAGGCGTGCACGTACATCGTCAGAACGCTTGGTGTCATGTGTGGAGAGCGTATTCATCGTCTCCGGATGTGAAGCTTGCATCGCCGCACAGTATTCGTGGAATTGATTGATCGCAAGGCCGCCCAGGCCGGGAGCGCTGCCCACTTCATTCAAGCCGACCATGCGGTTAAAACAATAGAGCGCGGTATCTTCTACGCCTTTGGCCATCACCGGCGAAGTGAACTGCTGGAATCGCAGAAGAAACTCGGTTTCCAGACCGCCGCGTACCCGCAGGCCGAGCACGTCTGCAATAAAATCGAGCAGCCCGGGGTCGATGTCTGTGCGGGATGCTTTGGCCTGCGCGACCGCGCTGTCGATGCGCCGCCTGTCTTCTTCGGTGATCTGGTCACGCTCTGGAACAACATATGTCCGGTAGACTGACAGACACGCAGCCACTTCCCGAATCGCACGCCTGATCTCAGCGCGGGTGTAGTCTCGCCGGTCGCGATTGTTCTCGCAGATCTCTACGAACAAGCTCGCCAGGCGATTGACGTCGCTGCCCAGCGCTTCGTGCTCCACATTCAATTTCTTTTCGTGGGCAATCGATTCGAAACCTGTGGGCTCGCGGGTGAAGGACGCATAAATCCCGGTGAGTTCCTTCAGTCCCTCATCCTGTACGAGGAGGCGATTGCAAATGTTGAGAAAGTCGTATCCAGTGGTTCCTTCGATTGGCCACGTCTCGGGCAAGGCTTCTTCCTGCTGCAGGATCTTTTCGCCGATGATCCAGGCGCCGGGCGCCCGTTCGCGCAGGCGTTCGAAATATTGCTGCGGGTCGCGCAAGCCATCCGGATGGTCGACGCGCACACCGTCCAGGACGCCGTTCCGGAGCCACTCGAGAACCCTCTCGTGCGTCGCCTGGAAGACGTGGAGCCGCTCGACGCGAAGTCCAATGAGCGTATTGACATCGAAGAAGCGCCGGTAGCCCAGATCCTGATCGGCGGTGCGCCAGTAGGCGAGGCGGTAGTGCTGAAGGTTGAGGAACTCGTCCAGCGCGTCAAGGTTCCGATTCAACTCGTCGGCTGCCTGCGCAATGGCCTGGGCAATCTCGGACTGCTCGGCGCAGAGCCGACGCAGGAGTTCGTAGATGACGGTCTTATCGCGATGGCGCGAGAGAACGGACTGCTGGTCGGAGGAATCCGGTGTGGGCAGCCGCGCGAGACTGTCGGCGATGAAGTTGAGCGTGGCATTCTTTGCGTATTCGGCGGCCTTCGACAGAGGGATGGCCAGCGACCTTGGCGCCAGCGGGAACAGGTTATCCATGTAGCGAACCTGAAAGCGGTCGCAGTCCTGCTCGATTTTGATTTGATTCTGACTCAGTACCCGGCCGTACTGATCGCCCAGCACCGGAATCAACACTTTGTTGTGGAGTTTTGCTTCGGCCGAGTGCCAGTCGATGTCGAACCAGGTCGCGAACCGGCTGGATGGGCCGTTTTCCAAGACATCCCACCAATACCGATTCTGCGGGCCGGTCGCCATGTGATTTGGCACGATATCGAGCACCTGGCCCATGCCGAGCGTGTTCAGGCGCTCGCAAAAGCGCTTGTGGCCCTCTTCCCCGCCAAGCTCGACGTTGACTTTCTGGTGGTCGACGACGTTATAGCCGTGCATGCTGCCGGGGGACGCTTGCAGGTAGGGAGACGTGTAAACGTGCGAGATCCCCAGCGCCTTCAAATAGTCAACGATTGCGCTGGCCTGATCGAACGTGAAGCCCGAATGCAGCTGAAGACGATATGTTGAACGGGGAATGCGCCGCATCTACCAGCCTTTGTGCCGTTGCGTCGATTGCCGAAAGAGACCAGGGCCACACACTGTTGGTGCGGCGGGAAGCCATTGATGCGAAGCGGTCTACCAAAGCCTCGGAAAGCCACGCCGTTTTCCACTTGGATGATTCCAAATGACATCCGGGATGCTCGCACCCCGTGATTGCCAGGAAACTCCGATCAGCCGGCGGCCTGCTCACCGCGTAAACTGGCGGTCACTTGCTCGCTGAGCGAGCGCACAAGAGCATGGATGCGCTGGGTGAGGGGGAGAAATGTTCGCAATGGCGAGGCAAACGGGCCAGCGGGCTCCGCAGCACTACTCTCCCTTACGAGCGTTTCCAGCATTACAAAGGCCGATTCAAAATCAGGGTGCGGCAGAGATGGCTTATTCTCCAGAAGATCGGCCAGACTTTCAAGAGCCGTGGCTTGCCGGTTGTCGAACTCCTGCTCGGCGGCCTGAATGGGTGCAGGCAGCTCGAAGCCGGGCAGATGCAGTCGATATTTAAGCAGTGCAATGCGCGTGACGAAGATGGATCGCAGTTGATATTGCCACTGCAGAAGCTGGGCGCGAAGCGCGAGGTCCTGTTCGCGCCTAGGGCCAAACTCGAGCATTACGCCGTCGGCGTGCTGCCGGAACTGGTCAAAGGTTGTGTTGATGGTCTCGCGTAGAGCGGATGTTCTGACAAGTGCGGCTTTCCGATCTGCGGAGACCGGCTCTCTTGTGAATTGAGCCAGAAGCCGGATATTGCTGAGGAACACTCGCCTCATGGCGACTGCGGCGGGCGCGCTCCACAACTGGTCGAATACCAGCCACATCACGAGCAGTCCGAGGAGGATTCCAACAACGCGGTCCCGCGCGACAACGAGCGAGGTTTGAAATTTGAACTCCTGCAGGTTGATGAGATCAAAGGCTACGGCAACCTGCACGCCGAAGTATGAGAGACGCGGGCCGGAAGTAGCGATCCATGCGGCGAAGAGCATGACGGAGACAAATAGCAGCAGAAAACCGGCAATCGAATCGACCGACGGGAGAATAAAGACCTGCGCTGCCAACCCAATCGCACCACCGGTGAGCGCTCCGCCAAAGCGCAGAATCTGCTTTTGGCGCGAAGAGCCGATTGTCGTCAACGCGGTGAGCAGGCAGGTGGTTATAGCGGTACTGATTTCGGGCCAAGCCAGCATGTTGTAGGCGGCGTAGCAGATGAAGGCGGCGAGTCCGCCCTTCATGCCGAACTGCAAGTGGCGGATATTCGAGAATGCGTCGGGAGCAAATACTCCTTTGCGCGGCTGCGCCGGAGCGGACGGGGGCAGGACCGTAGTTGAAGGCCGTCCGCCCTGCAGAGCCTCTGCAATGAGCGAGACGGTGACTCTCATCTCGCGCAAGAACGGAGTTGTCAGCGCGGAATCGTCATCGGCTGCCCAATGATCTTCCTGAGGAGCGGTTTGGTTCAGCAGGTGAAGCCGTATTTGCTCAATGGTTTCGATGAGCCTCTGAAGGCGATTGCGCTCTTGAGCGGGAAAATGCGGAGCGAAAAACGCAAGATTCGCCGCGATATCAACCAGTCTTCCGACGTAGGCGACCACGGCACTCATTTTTTCGGTGTATTCGGGTGTGTACCCGGAGCGCTGCAGGTCGCGGCGCATGCGGGAGGTGCCCAGCATGCTGAGCCGCTGAAGCTGTTTTTCTGTTGCTGCATCGGGAGCACCGCTACTATAGGAGACGAGCAGCGCGCTGACCTGTTTGAGGCGCTCGGCGACCGAGGCGGTCAGATCATTCCACGGATTGAGCTTGTGAAAGATAATTTCAATGGCAGCCGTTATCACACTTGCGAGAGAGATGGCGCCCACAGCCCAGAGTGTATCTTCCACCTTCATTTCGGCAGAGATCTGCCGGTCCCATAAGGGAATCGTGATGACGATCAGATAGCCGAAGCGGGCGGCGGCCGTGTAGTTACTCAGTGCGCTGAGCGCATAGAACATGAGGAAGAGTGTGGCAGCCACCCAGATCACGCGGAGGGGCGGGTCTCCTGAGAAGAAGATCGCTCCAATCAATACGTCTGCAACCGCGATGGCGAATGAGACCAGAATGGTGCGCACCGCATTGAGCGTTGCATCCGGGTTTTCACGGGAGATGGTGAGAGCGTAGATGGCGCCGTATGCACCATAAGGTATGCGAAACGTCATGACCAGCAGCATGACGATTGCGGTAGCAATGGTCATGCGCGTGACCAGAAGACCTCTGCCAGGATAGGGAGTGAGTTCTTCGCGAAGAAAGTCGTGCAGCCATTCGAAAGGGCGGAGCGGGCCAGGAACTGGTTGCGCGACAGTGCTCATTGTGGCTTCCCGCTGATCCGGGAGGTGGCCCTCGCGCTTTTGCGAAACAGAAGGGATGCTTCAATCATGTGCAATCAATGTTGCCATGCGAGCTGCGTGCGTCGCTGACAACGGGCAGGCCAGAGGCCTAAATCCGTCAAAAATTCAGAGGCTTCAGATCGCCTAAAACCGTTGGGATGAGTTCGGAAACCGTTGGGTGGATGTGCACTGCCCGCTGCAGAACTGTGTAAGGAGCGCGTGCGTACATCACATCCAGAATACAGTGGATGGCTTCATCGCCTCCGGTACCGAGAATGGAGGCTCCGAGGATCTGCTTCGTCTCTGCGTCAACGAGAATCTTCATAAAGCCGGCGGTCTCGCCCTTTTCCACTGCGCGGCCCACCTTCGTCATGGGACGCGTACCGATGAGCGCGCGCTTCCCGGAGTTGCGCACGGCAGTCTCGGTCAAACCGACGCGGCCCAGCGGCGGGTCAGTATACAGTGCGTAGGCCAGGATCCGCTCGGATACGCGGCGAGGATCCTGATCCAGCAAATTGGCGGCGACGATTTCAAAATCATTGTAGGAAGTATGCGTAAACGCACCCTTTCCGTTGCAGTCGCCCAGTGCCCAGATGCCGGTTACATTGGTACGGAGCTGGTCGTCCACTTTGATGTAGCCTCGCTTATCTGTCTCGATACCGGCGCGTTCCAGGCCAAGATCGTCTGTGTTGGGACGGCGGCCCACCGCAAGAAGTATGTGGGATCCGACCAAGTTTAGAGGCGGTTCGTGGCAATCAACTGCGACAGCTACTTCAGCGCCCTGTCGTTCCAGGCGGATGCACTCGGCGTTCAGCCGGATACGAATGCCTTCCTGCTCGAGGAACTCCTTCATGGAGGCAGAAACATCCTCGTCTTCGTGAAGTACGAGACGAGGGCCTTTCTCCACGATCGTCACCTCGCTGCCGAAGCGGCGGAAGATCTGCGCGAACTCCAGTCCAACATAGCTACCGCCAACCACAACCAGGTGCCGCGGCAACGTGTCGAGTTCCAGCATGCCGACGTTGGTGAGAAAGGGTACAGTGTCGACGCCGGGAAAGTCGGGGACTATGGCACGCCCGCCGACGTTGAGAAAGATCTCCTTCGCGGAGAGGACTTCGTCGCCGACGCGCATCTCGTGCGGAGATTCAAAACGCGCGTGGCCGTTGAAGACGGTGCAGTTCTCCATGCCGCGCAGCCAGCCTTCCACGCCCGTGCGGGATTTGGCGGAGACGCGGTCCTTTCGCGCTTTTACGGCCTTCATATCAACCGATACATCTTTTGCCACGACGCCATATTCGGCGGCCTCTGCCGCTTTGCGGGCGACGTATGCGCTGGCCACCAGGGTCTTAGTGGGTATGCAACCCGTGTTGACGCAGGTGCCGCCGAAGAGCTTGCGCTCGACCATTGCGACCTTCCGGCCTGATCGGGTGAGACGCCCGGCAAGTGAGGGGCCAGCCTGGCCGGCACCGACAATGATGGAATCAAAGGTCTTTGACATAGGGCACGATCCAGAATACTCCGCGCGGTGCGGTAGGGTGCTGTCGAAATTATTTTGGATGCGCGATGGATGGCTGAGGGCGCAGCTGAATTCGCGGAGATTAGGTGCGGAATTACCGCATCGTGACGAAGGGCAGGCGAGAACTGTAATGAAAAGCCGGCAGGCATAGAGCTTGATTTGCGTTAAAAGGACGAAAAGAAGTTCTCCAGTTCCTGGACGCGCTCCGCGGCACTAAAGCATTCCGCGCCGACCAATTCTGCGGCAATCGAGATGAATACGAGCAGGCTTCCGGCCCGAAACTCAAATTGAAAGGGATGCTCGACGAACCGCTTGAGATCGTGACTCACATAGGAGAAGCTCTCTTCCCGCTCGAGAATGGCGACAAACGCCGGACCTCTCCAACGAAACAGGCAATCGGCTGGTTGCAGCAGAGTGATGGCTATGCGCTGTGATATCAGGCAGAGCAACTCGTCACAGATGCGATCGCCGAAGCGAACGTTGAGTTGCCGCATGTTCTGAATGTAGAAGGCAGCCACATGCTTATTGCGTGAATCCGTTTCGAGCGCCAGCATCGCGGCTTCGGCCGCCTCGCGGTTGGGAAGCCCCGTCAAGCGGTCGACGAGGTCTGCAGTTGAGCTGGGAATGCAGCTGGCCCCGTTTGAGAGGGGCAATGAGGACATGGCCGGCTCTGGATTGGCAGCTGACATGTGCCGGGAATTCGACGGCTCCGGCAATGGATGTGCCGTCACCGTGATCTTTGTGTTGGCGCACTCCTCCAATATAAGAAGGCGCTCTTGAAGCCGAGTCAGAAGCGTGGCTGCTTCCAGTTTTCGCGTTCGCTCAGACTTCATGAGCCGACCTAGGGCCAGTTCGAGGTCTTCTCGTGCAATGGCTAAACCGTCGAGAGTCTGCACATCCATGAGTCGTTCTTCGATCTCGGCCAAATCAGGCCCATCACCACTCGAGCGCATTGTGCTCACGGCAGAGATGAGCGTCCGAATAATACCGCGAAGCTGAGATGTGAGGCCATTCATGTACCGCTGAGCATCGGCAGGATTTGCCTGAGGCTCGACGGCGCTCGCCATGCGATCATCTTGGATCTTGTCTTGATTCACGGGTCAATCCTTTTGGTCGTGGATTTCCCCCATGCGGTTCTGCTATGCAATGCATGCGAAGTGACACGGCCGACGCGAGGTTTGCCGGCGCTGCTTCGAGGATCGAGAGTGAAAACGAAAGATAGTCGCACCTCAAGTGTTATCGGCGACGAAGGGGATCTCTTGAGAAAGCCGCGTTCGAAATGAGAATAGCCTGATCGCCGACTGGCTCTGGCAATGCGCGCGTGGGGAATCGAAACGCCCCTGGTTGCCTATGGATCCTGAGGAGCGGCAACGACTTGCCCCTTTTGCGTTAGTCCGCAGGCAAATTATTTTCCCCCCCACCACTAGAACGCCCGGAAAGAGAGGCCGATAGAGTGCGCGTAACAACCACCTGCTCCACGTAACGATTCCGGACCTCTATCAGACGGAAGCGGTTCGGCGCAGGCGGAATCCGATACAAGGAGCAAAAACATGATTAGCGTAATTAACAACATTTCCTCGCTGGTTGCAGAGAATGCCGTCTCGGGTACGCAGAATAACCTGCAGACGACTCTCCAGCAGCTGTCGACCGGTCTCCGGATCAACTCCGGCGCCGACGACCCCGCGGGCCTGGCAATCGCCGAAGGCCTGGGAGCCAACATCTCCGCCCTCAACCAGTCCAGCCAGAACGCCACCAACGGCATCGGTTTTCTGCAGACCGCCGATGGCGCGCTCTCGCAGGTAGCTACAGTTCTGAACCAGGCAATCACCATCGCCACGGAAGCTTCGAACGGCGGTCTGTCGAGCAGCCAGTCGAGCGCGCTGAACACCGAGTTCCAGGCGATTCTGACCCAGATCAACAATATCGGCACGACCACGAACTTCAACGGCACGTCGGTATTCTCTGCATCGAATGACTTTCTTTCGCAGCAGGCTTCGCTGGCTGCGACCACAGCCTTGACCACCGGGGATACCGTTTCGATCAACGACTCGGCAACAGGCGGCAATTTCGTATTCAAGGCTGCCGCTGGCAACACCATCGCCACTTTGCAAACAGCAATCACGAACGCGATCAGTGCCGGAACGCTTGATTCTGGAGTTACTGCCACATTCACCGGCGGGAAGCTCGAGATCAAGACCTCGACTGCCGGTGCCTCGCTCAACATCTCTTCCAGCGATCCGGTTCTGGGCCCCTTCAGCGCAGCTACGGGCTCAAGCGGTTCGCTTAACACTTACCTCAGTGACGGCACGAGCACCGGTTCGCAGACGCTGTCCACAAACATCGGTGGTCTCTCAACCGCGTCTCTCACCCTGACGGGATTGAATCTGAGCACCGCCGCCAGTGCGCAGACTGCCCTGTCGGCCGTAACCGCGGCCATCGCCACAGTCGCTCAGAACCGCGGCGACATCGGCGCCGGCATCAACAGCCTGACCAGCGACTCGGCCGTAGAGACGACCGAGGTGCAGAACCTGACCAGCGCGCAGAACGGCGTGCAGAATGCCAACATCGCACAGACCACGTCGAGCCTGGCGCAGTACAACATCCTGGAGCAGACCGGATTTGATGCTCTGTCGCAGGCGAACTCTGCCGAGCAGAACGTCCTCAAGCTCCTCCAGTAAACCTCGCAACGTGTAACATCTAACCGGCGGCGTCGCCCTAACAGGCGGCGCCGCTTTTCTCTTTTGCGGCCTGAAAGCCGAGGCCAAAAATGCCGATATCATAGTGCGCCCAACGAACAAGAATCGGCGGCGCAGTAGCCGTCACGATCGGCGTAAAGGAACTTGATAAGCTATGAGCACATCCTCGTTACTGGGTTCACTTCTGGGGAATTCGTCGTCATCGGTCAATTTGACCCAGATCCTGGAGGCGGCACTGGGTGCTTCGTCGCCTGGTATCGATGTGAATGGCGCGGTGAGCGCGGCAGTGACGGCCGCCCAGGCTCCGGAGCAGGCCTGGCAGAACCAGGAAACCTCGCTGCAGAATCAAAGTTCCGCGCTCAGCCAACTCCAGTCAGTGGCTACAAGTCTCGACAGTGATATGCAGTCTCTTAACAGCCTTACCGGCCCCCTGTCGGCGAGCACGGTGACCTCTTCGAATTCCAGCATCATTACCGGCTCCGCCGCTTCCGGAACTGCCCCTGGAAACTACGTCGTGGTCGTCAACAGCCTGGCGACGCCCGACTCCTGGTCTTCCAGCACAATGGCGAGCGATACGGCAGCATTGCCGGCCGGCACTGTGACCATCACCACCGCCAACGGGCCCGCGACCATTACCACCGGTAGTGGCGTAAACACGCTGGACGACCTGGCGAGCTCGATCAACGGCGACAACCTGGGCGTGACGGCCAGCGTGATTACCGACGCAACGGGCGCGAGGCTGTCGATTGTGAGCAGCACCTCAGGAAGCGCCTCTGACTTTACGGTCTCCTCCTCGACTTCGCCGAGCTTTGGTTTTAGCGAGGCGGTTCAGGGCCAGAATGCTTCCCTGACCGTCAACGGGCTTTCGATCTCGAGCGCGACCAACACGGTGACGGGCGCAGTGCCTGGAGTGTCACTGAACCTGTACAGCACAAGCTCCTCTCCGGTGACCTTGACGGTGTCGCCGAATACGACGCAGATCACCAACGCCATTAACCAGTTTGTGTCCGACTACAACTCGCTCATCTCGTCGGTAAACGCGCAATTTGCCTACACACCGGGTTCCGGCCAGGGAATCCTCGCCACGGACCCTACCGTGAGGAACCTGCAGACAGCGCTCCAGCAGTCGGTCGGCTACACCTATTCCCCGTCTTCCGGCACGACAACCATGCCCAACCTCTCGTCGCTCGGCATTACGGTCAATTCTGACGGAACGCTGAGTGTGAACAACTCGACGCTATCCAGCGCTCTGCAGAACAACTTCAGCGATGTACAGAGCTTCTTTCAGGGAACGTCGCAGAACGGCTTTGCCAACGCTTTGGATCAGCAGCTCACCAGCTTCACCAGCCCCGGCAGCGGCGCATTCACTGTCGATCTGCAGAGCATCAGCAGCCAGATCAGTGATTACAAGACCGACATCACCAACTTCCAAACCAACGTCATCCAACCCCTTCAGACGCAACTGCAGGCCGAATACAGCAAGGCGGAAATTGCACTGCAACAGCTGCCCAGCGAACTGAGAAACGTCGACGCGGAACTGGGTATTAACACCTCGTCCTCGAACGGCTAACCGGAGATCAACATGAGTCCAATGGAAATGGCATATCGCAAGCTGGCCGCGGGCACGAGCGGGTTCGGTTTATTGATTGCCTTATACGATACCCTCGCCGGCGATCTACGCCGCGCGGCAGAGGCGGAACGCAACAACGACATCGAGAAACGGTGCAGGGAAGTCAATCACGCGCTGCTGGTGATCGCATACCTGGAAGACCGGCTCAGCTACGGCAATGGCGGAGCGCTGGCGGACCAGCTGCGGGCGCTCTACCAGTCGATGCGGCGGAAATTGATCGAGGCGCAGGCGAAGAGGTCAGCGAAGATCATCGAAGAACAGATGGCTCTTGTTCTGGAGGTCCGTGGGCAGTGGCAAGCGATGGAATTTAAGTGTGAGCCAACTTCGGGACCGGAGATCCTGGCGCCGGCCCAGACACAAGGATACGCAGTTCCTCTGCCTGTGCAGATGGAACACCGACAGATGAGCTGGTCGGCCTAGCAAGTTAACGAGTGGGCAATCTTTTGGGGCGCGTAATACGCGCCCTCTTTTTTTGTGCCAAGGCGCCGTGAAAAGGCAGCCTTGGCCGCATGCATTCGAGGTTGGGAGACCGAGCTGGTGAAAAGATGGGAAGGGGAGCTATGACGGGGCCGACAGGTAGTTGAGCAGCGTGGTGGGAAGAACCTTCGCTGCCGCCGCCAGGGTTGCACTATTCGCCGTCTCCGCCTGGCTCAGTTCAGTTGCGGCGGTCGCCTCATTCACACCGATCAGATTGGTCGCCTGCGTGCTGAGCGTAACGGTGTCCTGCTGAAGAACGGTCTCCTGCGCATTCAGGCGACTCTCGGCGTTGCTATAAAACTCTTGCTGCTGACTGACGTAGCCGATGGTGGAGTTGAGCGCTGTAGTGGCCGACGAGATACTGGAGCTGTTTCCACTTTGCAGAGCGGATACCAGATTGGCCAGCGAAGTCAAAACATTATTGCTGGCGTTGGAGAAAATCTGGCTGCCAGGAATATTGACTTGCACACTCAGGCTGTCCCCGACGGCCACGGAGTTCGAACCGCTGTTGCCGTTGTAGGTGTATCCGGAGGGAGACGACGCGTCTGCAGTGTAAGGGGTGGTAGTGGATGCAGTTCCGCCGAAGATGTAGTTTCCTTCGACTGAGGTGTTCGCCTGGGCCACGACACTGGTCAAGATACCCTGCACATCCTGGGCAAGGGTTTGAAGATTTGCGGATGAATTCGTCCCGTTCGCGCCCTCAGTGCCGAGCGATACCGCTCGCGTGAGCGAATTCACAACGGAGCTCAATGCCGAACCGGCTGATTGCACCGTAGACAAGACACTGGTGACATTTTGCGAGTACTGATCCACGTTTGCGGTTTCGATGGTGTTTTGCACCATCTGGGCAGACGCTATCGGGTTGTCAGACGGTACGGCCACGCTCTTGCCGGTCGACACCTCTTGCAGATAGGTGTTGAGCGAGGACTGGCTCTGCTGCAGATCAGCCAGTATGTTCGGGACCATGTTGGAATTAACGCGCATATCAGTTAATAACTCTGCGTGGAGCCCATATCAAGGGTCACGGTGCTAAGTGCCTGAATCGTGCTTACAACGCGGGCTGCAGCTTCATAAGCGGTTTGATAGCGGATCAGATTTGTGGTCTCTTCGTCGATGTTGACACCCGAGACCGAGCTCTGCTGGTTCGTGAGCTGCAGGATGCTCTGGCCTAATGAGGTGGACTGCGCGCTCGCGTTCGAAACGGCGCTGCCTACCTGGTACACGAGATTTGCATAGGTGTTCGCCGGAGTCTGGCCTGACGGCAAGGCATTGGTCAGCGCGGCGGAAAGATTAGCGACGTTGCCGTTGCTGCCTGCCGAACCATCAGAGCTGATAGCGACCTGCGAGCCGCTCGTAAGAGCAACGGAGATGCCGCTGGCCGCGCCGTTCGCCGGCACCGTGAAGAATGCCTGGCCCGCAGCGCCGGTGGAATCGAAGCCTGCCTTCTGCGCTGTATTGAACGCAGTGGCAAACTGGCTCGCCAGGGTATTCAGTGAAGTCAGAAGGCCGGGAACGATCTGGTCGCGGACCTGAATTGCACCGCCCAGCTGGCCGCCCTGAATATTGGAAGTAATGTTATTGCCGTTCGCATCCAGGACCTGTTGAAAGCCATTCGCACCGGTCGTGGTTTGCAGGTTATAGCTTTGTCCGCCCATAACGAGTGGCGATCCGTTGGCGGTGGTAATGACTTCTCCGTCGCTGCTCTGACTGACAGAGATTCCCGTCAGCGTGGAGAGCTGCTGCACAAGCTGATCGCGCTGGTCTTCGACGGTGCCGCCATTCTGCTGGGACATCACGGTGGACGAAAGCTGCGTATTGAGCTGTGCAATCTGCTTTGTGAGGGAATTGATCTGGGCGACCGTCTGCGTAACCTGCTGGTCCGCTGCGGACTGCGAGGTCGTCAGACCGTTCGCGGTGGAGTTGAAAGCCTGCGCCAGATTCTGGCCGGCCGTCAACACGCTCTGTTGCGTGGAGCTGTCGGTCGGGTTTGCGGATAGCGCGGCGAGGCTGCTGGAAAGTGAGCTGAAGGCACTCGCAATGTCGCTTCCATTGCTGGCGAAGAGCGTCTGCACGGACTGCAGGCTCGACGATACGGTATCAGCGCTGCTTTGCTGAGATGTCTGCTGCTGGATTTGCAGATTGAGCAACTCGTCGCGCACGCTCTCGATGCCGTTCAGCATTACGCCACCACCGGCTACGGCGCTGTTCTGTACGGTCAGCGGACTTTCGCTGAACTGCGCTTCTTCGCGGGTGTATCCGGGTGTGTTGGAGTTGGCGATGTTGTTGCTGGTGGCAGTCAGAGCTGCCTGGCTCGCTTCCAGCGCCTGCACACCGATTAACAGTGATGTGGTTAAGCTGCCCATGCGATTACACCTGGCAGGACCAGGTCTGTTGTTTCAACCTGATGCCAGGAGCCTCCTGAAATTCTCCTCGATAGGAGCTGAATAGCGAAGCCATGAGTGCGATGGAGCGGCTGGAGTGCTTGAGCAGAAGTGAGTAGCGGAGATTCAGATCCTGAAGCTCTCCGTTGGCTTCGCGGATTTCCGCCATGAGATCGGGATCGATCGAATCAGAGGCAGAGGGAAGCGGCGCGGGGCCGGCTTCGCGCAGGCACTCTGCCATGCTGCAGAGCCGGATGCTGATTTCCTGCTGATGGGCGACGCTCTTCTCGAGCGCGTCGATGTCGTTCTGCGCGATGGCTTGCATCGCCTTTTCCAACTCGGCGGCAAGAGAACGCAGAAGCTGGAGATGCTCTCCAGCTTCGACGGTCCGGGTTTTTACGGAAACCGCAATCATTCCTGGCCGATTCCTCGTTCGGCGTCGATGCAGAAGAGCCGAGCTGTACGCAATTAAGCGTGCTCGTCGATCATTGCACCGGCGATCTTGTCCGGCTCGAGCTGATAGCTGCCGTTGCTGACGGCCTGCTGCAGGCTCTGCACCTTGCTCTGACGAATCTCCGGCGAGTTCATGGCCTGGCTCACCAGTGCGCCGACCGTTCCGGAATCCGACGAGAGCGTGGTCCGAACCCCTCCGTCACTCGCTTCGGACGAAGAGATGCTTTGTGCCTGGACCTTTTTCGAGCTCGGTTCGCTCGAGAGCTCGCTTGCCGCCGAATTGTACAGATCGATCCTCATGGTGTCCTCTTCTTTGAATCTGCCCTACTATCGGCACTTTCCAGACCGAAGTTTAATTGAAAACTCAGATTTCTTACCGAATCTGCCCTACCGGGGCGGCTGCCGCGCCTGGTTGGGTGCGGTTTTCCGCCTTTTCTGCTGTTCTTTCCATGGCTGTTGCAATCATCTTAGCAATTCCAATGCCACCCGAATTGGCCATGGCATCCGCGAGGGACTGTACCCCCATGCTCATCATTTGGTCCCGGCCCGTGGTATTGTCATCGTCATCCTCGGCGCCGGGAACGGTCGCGAAGGAGTTTTCGGCCTGCTGCAGCCAGCTCTGGAGCAACATGGCTTCGAACTGTTTCGCCCCTTTTTCGATTTTGGCCGTATCGTTCGTCGCCTTCGCGGAGTTCATCTGCTGCAGCGTCTGTGACTCCTGCGCCTGCTGGAGGCTGAGCTGCGAGTTCATTGCGCCGGGACCGACCATGCCAGTGCTCATTACTGCACCTCCAGGTCAGCTTGCAGTCCGCCTTCAGCCTTAATCGCCTGCAGAATGGCCACTACGTCCCGGGCGGTGGTTCCGATGGCGTGAAGCCCGTTCACAAGCTCTTCCACATTGGCGCCCTCATCCAGGCGCATGGTCTGCGCGGGGGTGTCATTCGCCGTCAGGTTCGTCTCCGGCACTAGCGCTGCCACCTGGCCCGTATATGCGCCGCCGCCGGCACCTGCCTGGTTTTGTGGGTTTTGTGTGCCGCCGGCGCCATTTGGTCCGGCAGGTCCTCCGGATCCGGCGGGTCCGCCATTGCGGCGACCGCCGTCGGCTCCCAGGGGGACTTCCGCGAGGCCGGGAAGCGGCGCCACGGCATAGGAGGTGACCACCTGAATCGACAGGTTGCCGTGAATCACCGAAACCGGAGTGAGCTTGACGTCGCCGCCCAGAACGATCGTACCGGTTCGTTCGTTAATGACGATACGCGCAGGCGTGTGCACGCTGAGCACGAGATTCTGCACGCGCGAGATGAGGACCGGGACCGAAGCTTCGCCGGTCTCAGCAACTGATACGTCAACGCGGGCACTGTCAAGGGCGGTGGCCACAGGCTTGTGGAACTCATCGTTGATGATGTCGGCAATCTGCCGCGCGGTCGTAAAGTCAGGGTTGCGCAGCAGCAGTGAGACCGTCTTAAAGTCGTGCAGGTCGACCGCTGTGTCGCGCTCGACAATTCCTCCGTTCGAGATCACGCCCACGGTGGGTGAGTTGAGCTGCTTGCCGTTGGTGCCGGTGCCAACCGAGTAGCCGCCCACGACCAGAGCGCCTTGTGCTTCGGCGTAAACCTGCCCGTCAGGGCCGTGTAGTGCGCTCATCAGCAGAACGCCGCCTTCCAGGCTTTTGGCATCGCCGGCCGACGATACGGTAACGTCGAGCCGCTCGCCGGGACGGGCGAATGGCGGCAGCGACGCCGTGATAAAGACCGCCGCGACGTTCTTCACTTCGACGGTGCCCGGGGAGATCAGCACGCCCATCCGCTGCATGGCGTTGGCGAGGGTTTGCACGGTGAAATAGGTCTGCTGGCTGTCTCCTGTGCGGTTCAGGCCGACGACCAGGCCGTAGCCCACCAGCATGTTGTCTCTGACGCCTTCAACCGTAGTGATATCTCTGACCATGACGCGGCGATTGGGAGTGTCCGCGGCCGCCACCGGCACCAGCAGCGACGCAATGCTGCTGAGAATCACAACCCACGCTATCGAGCGCAGCCACACCATGAGGTTTTTGATCGAAAGTTTCATCGGTTTCAGAATCCAACCAGCCAGAGAATTGCCTTCGTGATGGGATTCATTGGACGCGTGCTGTCCGAGATAATCCCCTTACCCTTCATCTCGATTTCCAGATTGCCCAATGCTGCTGAAGTCACGGTGTTGTTGGGTCCGATGTCGTTGGGCCGAACGACGCCGCGAATCGTGATGTCTTCATGCTGATTGTTCATGAAGATCTTGCGCTGGGCCTCGACAACCAGATTGCCGCTAGGCAGTACCGCAATCACCTGCGCCGTCATGCTGGTTTGAAAACTTGTGCTCGAATCGGTTGCGCCAGAGCCCTTCAATGTCGTGGACGAGTTGCCGGCAAAGAGCGGGTTTACGCCATTCGTTTTGACCTGCCCTGCGATACCGGTAATGGCAGAGCTGGTTTGAAAGGCACGCGAGCTATTCACGTCGCCGCTCTGCGCCGCTGTGGTTTGCACCGAGACCAGGATCACGAGGGTATCGTTGACTCGCCTCGCCTTGTAGTCCGTAGAGAAGTCGCTTAGCTCGGCGCCGGGCGTCCACAGGCTTCCCAGCGTGTGGTTTGCCGTGGGCATGTCCTGCTCCTGAATGCGGGAGATGTAATCGGACCGGAGCTGCGCGGGGCTGTTCTTTTTCGAGGGCTTTGCGTCGGCGGCAATTGCGCTCATGAGGAGCGCAGTGCAGAGAAGAGCCGAGCCACGCCGTGTGGAGTGGTGCGAGGTCACAGTCGTCCCTCCAGAACTCCGCCTTGCAGAACGCGCGCGATGTAGATCTGACGGCGATCGTGGTCCGTTGCGCGGATGGTCTGCCCCAGCGCTCCGTTGTCCAGGCAAATCACGCTGAGAGTGATGTGCACGTGCGTGCCATCGAGCTGAAGAATGGCCGGGGATCCGGCCCGCACAACCATGGGAGCCGGCCTGACCGGAGAGCTTGCTGGCAGCGAATGGGACAGCGGCGAAACGATATCAGTGGTGTCGCCAGCATTCACGCGGATCGAGACCATAAATGGCAAGCACTGTTGCGCATCGACGCATTCCATGCGGGCGATGGCGTGTTCGGGGGCCATCCGGTCAATCGACCTCACCGCCAGACGGGGAGCCGCGACGTTCGCGACCACATCTGTGAGCAGGACAATCTCGTTGGGCGAAATCTGCATTCCCTGGCCGTTGATGGCTGCGGCCACTTGTTCCGTGGTGATCGCATAGTGCAACGGGTTCGCCGCAGCGGGGAGCGCAGCAGCGATGCTAAGAGCCAGGAAAAGAATCAACTTGTACCACTTCATGGGGCAAAATCCTTATTGAGCCAGCTGATTCAGCTGCTGCAGCATCTCATCCGCGGCTTTGATCACGCGGGAGTTCGACTCGTATCCGCGCTGCGCGAGAATCATGTTCACAAATTCGTCGACCACGTTCACGTTCGACTGTTCGAGCATTCCCTGCTGAATGGTGCCGAGGCCATCGGCGCCACCGGGTGCACCCACCACCGGATTGCCGGACGCGGTTGTGGCCAGGTAAGTATTGTTGCCGACGCTGTTCAGGCCGCCCGGATTTGCAAACATCGCAAGCTGGATTACGCCGACCTGCTGCGCCTGCGTCTGTCCGGGCAATGTGACGCTCACTGTGCCGTCACTGCCGATGGTGATGTTAGTGGCCGCTGCGGGAATATTGATAGGCGGCTGCAGGGCATCACCGTTGGCCGTGACCAGGTTGCCCTGCTGGTCGGTCTGGAACGAGCCGGAGCGCGTGTAACCGGTCTGCCCGTTCGGCAGCAGAATCTGGAAGAAGCCGAGGCCCTCGATCGCGAAATCGAGAGGATTGCCGGTGGTGGTCAGATCGCCCTGCGTCTGGACAATCTCGGTGTTGCCGGGGCGGGTGCCCAGGCCGATCTGCAAGCCGGATGCGACGGTGGTCTGTTGCGTGGCTGCCGCGCCGGGCATGACGTCGTTCTGGTAAAGAAGATCAGAGAACTGCACACGGCGCGACTGGAATCCGGCGGTGCTCGAGTTCGCGAGGTTGTTCGCGATGTTGTCCAGATTGAGCTGTTGAGCCGTCATACCACTTGCCGCGGTGTAGAGCGCGTGAAACATCTGTAATCTCCTTTAGCCGACCTTCGGCAGATCCTGTGTTGCCGTTTTATCAATCTCTGAATTGAACATAGAAAGCGCGCGCTGCATCATCTCGGCCGAGCGCTGCGCATTCACAAGCTCGACCATGCCGCTGATCGGGTTCACGTTGGAGCTTTCCAGCATGCCCTGCCGAACGTCCGATCCGGTGGCCGGCTTCGCTGTCTTTGGGGGAGCGGAATAGTAGGTGCCGCCTGCGCTGGTGAGCTTGGTGTTGGGCGGGAACTCCACGACCTGAAGCTTGCCCGTGACCGCGCCGTTCGAAGAGATGGTGCCATCTGCACTGATGGACACCGGGCCAGGCACCATCGTGATCACACCTTTATCACCCATGACCGCGTCACCGGTGGAGGTGACAAGTTGTCCCCGGGCTGAGACCTGGAAGCTGCCATTGCGTGTATACACTGGACCGTTCGCCGTCTGCACGACGAAGTAGCCGGGGCCTTGAATGGCCACATCCAGGTCATTCCCCGTTTTCTGAAGCGCACCCTGGCTGAGGTCAAGGGCTGTGCCGCTCAGAATTCCAAAGTTGTTCATTGCCGCGTTGATGGGAGATGCAGTCGCATTGCCAGCGTCCGCGAGAACCGAGCTGAAGACATTCCTCTGCGCGCGATAGCCTACCGTGCTGGCGTTAGCCAGATTGTTGGCTATCGTATCCAGCTCCTGGGTGCGAGACACAAGAGCGGTGCACGCGGAATAGTAACCACTGTCCATGGGGCCTCTTCGCCCTATGGGTATGCACGGCACGTGCCATCCTGCTAGGCAAACTTTGCCCGGAAAAGTGCGCAAAAACGCTCAAACACCAATGCATTCCGGGATTCTATGAGGGAATGATGAGAACCGGGCTCATGGATTTGCCACAGATTCCCGGAGGTGCCGCGCTCTCCTCATCCGAACGCAATTCAAAGGGATGCAGTTATACGATCGACCGCGTCAGGCTACGCTCGAGAGGGCAGCGTGCCCAGGATCCCTTGGTAAGCTGATGTGCCGCGGCCAGAAACTCCGACCAAGGTGTGCTGAAGCCGGGCATCAGGTTTTCGCAGAAGAAATCCTGCAGATAACGGGGGAAGCGCCACTCTTCGGCCAGTTTGAGCGCTGCAACCAACTGGTTGTCCGTGTGACCGCGCCAGCGCCATCCGAGAAGGGCGGGCAGGGAGCCGATGGCGTGCAACAGGCCGGCAATATAAGCCTGATCCGGGTTGATCGATCCCGGCATCTCTTCCGCAAGCTGCCGGCATTGCCGGGCGACGTCCTGCGAATGCGTCCAGATTTCGAAATCCGCGCGCTGTTGCGAATCGCGGCCGAAGGTCCCGCTCGCCACAGCGTTAAAGCAGGCGGTCAGGCCCAGGTCTGAGATGTAATCCTCGATGCGGACAGGGCAGCCTTCGGCGGAGCCGTATTCCTGTCCGGCCAGGCGCAAAATCTGAATGGTGGCGCCCAGGTCGCTGAGCACCACTTCGGTGAATTTGCGGAGATCGACGGAGGTTTCCTGCAGCAGAAACTCGAGGCTGAGCAGCGTTTCCGGCAGCACCGGAAGGTCGGGAAGCTCATCGGACATTTCATAGGGAAAGTACCGATGGTCGCTCAGAATGTTGCCGGCTGGAAATTCGACTACGCTCGTTTTCAACACTGTGCCGTCACCTGGGCCCTCTATCGGCACATCCCGCTAGACTTTCTAGCCCAGATTCGCCACCGCTTCAGAAAGTGCTGTGGAAAGTTTGGGCTCAGGCGCCGCAACGGCAGGTTTCAGCCCGAAAATCACGTCCGCGGTGCCGCGTTTGCCCACCAACCGGGTCCAGATCCAGGAGTTGCACTTGGAAAAGCCGGCTTCCCGCGCCGAGATCTCCACCGCGAAGCCGCCGAGGGACCTGGACATCTGGATGGGCGTGCAGGGATCTTCGAAGACCGCTTCTTCATAACCAGGGACGCCCGTAACACGCTGCATCTGTTCTTCGAACTCTGAGAGGGTGATGAAACAAGGCTCCGGCCGGAGCCCGGTCATCTGCTCGATCGACTGCAGAAGACTGTGCTCGACGCGGTAGACGAAGCCCAGGACCAACCTTCTGGCCTTCGCGGAGTAATGGAGCGGAGCTGCAAAGAAGGCGCGCAGCAACGTAGGCGGCAGGTCAACTGCCACGTTCTGGCTTACTGCGTCCTGCCCGAGGACGGGATATCCCCATTGCGCGGCGCGTGCGGCGGCCAGTTGTTTCTCCGTAGCGAATCCGCACTCGATGAGCGTGGATTCAAGGGCCTGTCCCTCGCGCTGGCCGCGCGTTCTGGCGAATCGAAGCTGATCCTCGTCGAGATAGCCCTTCGAAAGCAAGGCCAGGCCGAGCGAGAGACGGGGGGTGCGCGGCATCTCGATCACTGTCTCGGAGGAGAGGGCGGAGAGCGTGGAGCGCGAGGCCATAGCAAAACAGTCGGCGGAGCAATACCAGGCAGCACCCACAAAGATGCCGATCCGGTTTCCCGGAACGTACTTCATCAAAAGTTTATTGTGGCACGTGGAGAACGCGCACACCGCGCGCACACGGTTCCATCCAAGGTCGCGGGAGGGCAACAAGGTCTTGAGCGAAAGCTTCATTGCAGATCGTTCCTCGAAAGTGTACTAGCGGAGAAAATGAGTTTCGATGGCCTGTGGGATCTCCGTCACACGCAGACCGTAGTTGCCGTCGACGATGACCGCCTCACCACGCGCGACGAGTTTGCCGTCCAGCAGCAGCTCCACCGGCTCGTCGACCATGCGGTCCAGCTCAATCACGGAGCCGCTTTTCAACTCCAGGAGTTCGCGCAGAGGCAGCAGGCGCTGACCGAATCGCAGCGAGACATTCAGTTCCACGTCCATCACCAGTTTGAGATTCGACGGGTGAAAGAGCCGCTTGCCGGAGTCGTCGGTTTCGTCGTTGGCAGGCGCGGGAGCGAGTGAATCCATGAGCTGGCCATCGAAGTAAAGGAGCACCGCGGCACCGGAAGCGTCAGTGGGCACGGCGAGCGGCACCACGAACATTCCGCCGAAGGCGAGGCCAGAGACGCTGTCTACCCGGAAGGTGATTGCTCCATAGTCAGAGGAGAGCGAGGCCGTCAGCGCAGCAGCCGCCGACGAGATGACATCGGCCAGCGCTTTGCTTCCGTTATTCTCCGCTGCTTCGGCGTCCTTGCTGCCGAGCTTGGAGAGCAGATCAGAAAGCTGCGGCTCATAGAACTCAATGAAGCATTCGCCGCGCAGCTTGCCCTCGAGCTTCAGCCGGATCTGTGCGGGCTGAGTCTTGCGGCTGGCTGGCTCCTGGCTATCGGTCAGCTCAAGCGGCCAGGGAGAGCCGATCGCCGCTTCCAGCGACTCGGAGATTGCGTTTGCCAAGGTGGCTGCGAAAGCGCGCACCGCGTTTTTGCTGTTCTGGGTGTCCATGTTTATTACAACCTTTCCCAATTTGCTGAAGAGATGCGGCGGCCCAGTTGTGCCGCTTTTTGTGAACCGTTACGGACCGGCGTGGCTTCAAAGATGCCCTGGCCACCGGCGGTCAACATGCCCGGCGTGCGGACTGGGGCGCGAAGTTTCAGAATGCTTCCGGGTTGCAGCGCAAGCAGGTCCCGCACAGCGACTCTTACGCTCTGGAGCTCGGCCGCCACTTCGACATCGCATTCGAGGATGCGCTCACGGATCGACGGGCGCGGAAAATACCGCACACCGCGCGACCGCTGCGGTTGGTCCATCTTGAACTGCTGGATGAGAAGATTCAGGAACGCCGTCGGGAAGACCAGCTGCAACGTCCCCGAAGTCTCGGCGAGATTCAGCTGAAATTTCACGCAGGTCACTTTTTCATTGGGCGGGCAATACTGGTGCAGCACTGAAGCTTTTACCCGCCGGCTTCCAGTCAGCGAAAGATTCGGAATGCGCCACGCGCTCTCCGCCTGCCGGACAATGAGCAGGATCACGTCCTGCATGATCTCTTCTTCGATCTCAGACAGCTCGCGATGGCCCTCTGTGGTGCCGCCGGTTCCACCTAGCAGCAAATCCACCATGGGGAAAACGAGGTTGATGTCGCACTCCACGATCATGGTTCCCGGAGCCGTGTTGCTGGTGAGGGGAACGATGTAGGTGAGCGGCGGAATGGCGGCGATGTGGTCCTTGATGGCGAGCTGATCGAGCCCGCCCAATTTCACCTCCACGCCAATGCCGAGATAGGAATCCAGTGCACTGGCGAGCTGGTGGGCGAAGGTATCGTGAATCGCCGCCATGGAGCGGGCATTCTCATTCGAGAGACGGCCCGCGGAACGGAAGTTGCAGCTGGTGATGACAGGCTGCTCACTGGAGGCGTTTCGTGTTTTAGCGCGAGTTGCTGGTGTCATGTGCTTGTCCTGTCTGGGAATTAGGCGCCTTGCGCGTAGGCGGGTTTCGCATTCTTGTCTGAAGGCCGCTGTTCAACATGGGCCAGAGATTTCCGTAGCTTGACTACCGCGGCTTCTCGAATCTGCGAGACGCGCGAAAGCGCAACCCCCACAACTTTCGCAATTTCCTTCATGGTGAGCTCTTCACGATAGTAGAGAGACAGGATCAGTTGCTCTCTCTCTGTCAGTTTGGAGATGGCGTCTGCGAGATGCGCTCTCATTTCACCGGTAAGGCAAAGGTCGAACGGATTCGGTCCATCCGTATCGGGAGCCGATTCGATTACGTCGATCATCTCCGAATCGCTATCGGGAGCGGCTGCGCGCTGGCCGGTTATATGCAGGCCATCCAGTTGTGCGAGGATCTTGCGAAGATAGTCCACGTCGACATTCATCTCAGCCGCGATCTCTGCCTCTACTGGCTGACGTCCGAGCTTGCCTTCGAGCCTGGATGTTGCTTCGGCGATTTCGCGTCCCCGGCGGCGCATCAGCCGCGAACCCCAGTCGATTTCGCGCAGGCTGTCCAGAATGGCTCCGCGGATGCGAAATTTGGCAAAGGTCTTGAATTGCGCTTCCTTCGAACGATCGAAGCTCCGGCTGGCCTCGATCAGCCCGATCACTCCTGCGCTGACAAGATCTTCCAGATCGACGTGTTGGGGCAGCCGGTCACGGATGCGCGCCGCAATGTAATAGACCTGCGACAGCTCCTGCATCACGAGCTCGTCTTCGTTGATGTCTTGAGCAGCACTCTTTGAATAAGCCAGTTCAGCGGCTGTCATCGGTCCACCTTTCTAATTCCAAAGTTGCAAATTCCTGTTTCATCGCACTGACCCCAACGACATTACCTGCGTCATCGGAGGAATCTCGGAAGGCGAGATCACGACGACTCTAGGAATAAACGGCTCGAGGTAACGCCGCAGATAAAATCGCCCCGGCGAGGCGCAGAGCAATACCGGCGGCGCCATGGTGATCTGATCGCCCATCATGGCGCGCAGGCCATCGAGAACTCTGCGCGCGATGGAAAGCTGCAGAGTTCCGCCGGCTGTAAGCTGCGGGGTTTGCGTGGACGAGCGCGCACACTCTTCTTCGAGAGAGCTGTCGAGGGTGACCACTTTTAACCGGCCGCGCTCGTCGAGAAGCGGACGGATCAACGCACGCCCCAGCGCATGGCGGGCTGCTTCCACGAGAACCACAGGATTCTTGTTGACGGCCGCGGTCTCGACCATCGTCTCAAGGATCGTGCCCAGGTCGCGGATCGACACCTGCTCCCGCAGCAACTGCTGCAGCACCTTCTGCACTTCGCCCAGGCTCATTAACTTCGGCGTCAGTTCTTCCACCAGCTTCGGATGCGAGTCGGCAAGCCGATCGACGAGCCGTTTGGTTTCCTGCCGCGTGAGCAGGTCGTGCGCGTTCTGCTTGATCAGCTCGGAGAGGTGCGCCGCCAGTGCGGAGGTGTGATCCACAACCGCGTAGCCAGCGGCGATAGCCTGTGCCTGCAGATCGGGCGTGATCCATTTGGCCGGCGAGTTGAACGCGGGCTCCTGCGTCTCCTGGCCAGGCAGATCGCCGGGCTTGGGATTCGAGTTGACGGCGAGCAGGCGATCGCGGCGCATCTCCCAGCGCGCGATTTCCACGCCGCGCAGGTAGATCACATACTCTTTGTCCTTGAGTGACAGGTTGTCGGTGATATGGATGGAGGGTACAAGAAATCCGAGTTGCTGCGCCAGATTCTTGCGCAGAGATTTGACACGCGCGAGAAGCTGCCCGCCCTGCTTCGCATCGACGAGCGGCACCAGACCGACACCGACTTCGAGCATCAGCTCATCGAGCTTCAACACGGCATCCATCGGATCGACGACCGGCGCGCCGGGAACGGCCTTTTCCGCAGCCGGTTTACCCTTGGCCGCTGCTTCCGCCGCGGCGCTCGGCTTCATCTTCCAGGCGCCGAACATCGTAAGTCCGCCCATTGCGATGAAAGGAACCTTCGGCATCGCAGGAATGACGGCGAGGGCCAGCAGAACACCGCCGGCGATCCAGAGAGGCCGCGACGTTTTGAAGACCTGCTTGCCGATGTCGGTGCCGAGGGAGTGGTCAGACGCGGCGCGCGTTACCACGATGCCGCCCGCTACGGAGATCAGCAGCGAAGGAATAATGGCAACGAGGCCATCGCCCACCGTGAGAATCGTGTAGGTCTTCAGCGCTTCCTGGAAAGGAACTCCCTGCTGAAAGACGCCGATGAGGAATCCGGCGATGATGTTGATGGCCATGATCAGAATAGTGGCCATCGAATCGCGCTGGCTGAACCGCGCAGCGCCATCCATGGAGCCGCAGAACTCGGCTTCGCGGGCCACTGTCTCGCGGCGCTGACGCGCCTGGTCCGCATTGATCAGCCCGGTATTGAGATCAGAATCGATAGCCATCTGCTTGCCCGGCATGGCGTCGAGTGTGAAGCGTGCTGTCACTTCAGCGGTACGAACCGCACCGTGGCTGACGACCAGGTACTGGATGGCAATCAGGGCCAGGAAGATGACGAAGCCGACAATGTAGTTGCCGCCGACGACAAACTGCCCGAACGCTTCAATCACTTTGCCGGCTGCCGCGGAGCCTTCGTTTCCGTGCAGCAGAATGCGCCGCGTGGCGGCGAGGTCGAGCGCCAGGCGCATGAGCGTTAGCAGGAGGATCAAGCTGGGGAAGACCGAGAACTGCACCGGCCGAAGCACCTGGATGGCGGTGAGTAGAACCAGCACCGCGGCCATGATGTTCAGCGTGAGCAGCAGATCGAGCATGAAGGCGGGCAGAGGCACCAGCATCACGAAGATCATCCCCACTGCGCCGGTGGGAATCACCCAGTCGGAGTAGGCCTGCAAGGTCTGTAGAAGTCCGGGTTTCTGATTCATCTCGGCCACTCCTCCGCGCGCCTCATGGATGTTGCTCTCCTCTGCGCTTCACGCGCCTTAACTTCAGCCTGTGCCTTGTACACGACTACCAGAATCTCTGCCACTGCGTGATATAGGGCAGAGGGAATGGCGTCTCCGACTTCGACGCCCTTGTAGAGCGCTTGCGCCAGCGGGCGGTTTTCCATCGTCGGAATATCGTGCAGCCATGCGATCTCTTTGATCTTCTGCGCGAGCAGGTCGAGGCCCTTCGCCACGACAATGGGTGCAGCCATCTTCGGCTCATAGCGCAGGGCGACCGCGTAGTGCGTCGGATTTGTGATGACCACCGTCGCAGTCTCCGCGGCCTTCAGCATCTGTTTGCGCCGCGACTGCCGCTGCATTCTGCGAATCCGCGCCTTGTTGGCGGGATTGCCTTCCGACTGCTTCATCTCGTCCTTGATGTCCTGCTTGCTCATCTTCAGGTCGTTTTCGCTCTTTCTCCACTGCAGCAGGTAGTCCACGCCGGACCAGGCAAGCAGAACCAGACCGCACTTCCAGAAGATTTCGAGGATCATGCTGGTGACGAGGCTGGCGAAATGGCGCGCGTCAGTGTACGAGCTGCCGAGGATCTCTCCCCAGTGGCCGCGAATGGTGAAGTAGCCGATCCAGACCATCGCGGTGAAGGGAATCAGCGATTTGAGGATCGTGCTCAGCGCGCTCAGCGAGACCATCTGCTGAAGCTTTCCGGCAGGGCTGAGCCGCTCGGGCTTCGGTGAGAGTGCGTCCGGCGCAAAGACAAAGCCGCCTTGGGCGAGTCCGGTTGCCAGGGCGACTACGGCGCCCGCCGCCAAAATCGGGAACACCCAGCTCATGGCTTCGATGCTGGTCCAGAACAACAGCGGGCCATTGGGATCGATTGAATCGGTGCTGGCGGAGTCCAGGACGTTGCGGAAGAAGGTGGTCCAGCGCGGCAGAGCTTCGTGGCCCATGAGCCACACAACAGCGGCAACCGCGGCCATGGACAACGCGCCGGTCAGTTCGCGCGAACGCGTGACCTGCCCGCGTTCGCGGGCGCGCTGCCTTTGCCGTGGTGTTGCCTGTTCTGTTTTATTCGAATCCGCCATTCGTTATCTCAATGCGCCAGATGGAGCAGCTGATCACCTTTCATAATCGAATCCAAAAACAGGCGCCGGAACAGATCGGGCCAATACTTGAGCGTTGCAATCAAGATGAAGATGCCGAGCAGGCTCTTGACCGCGGGGCCGAGCATCATCAGCGGCATCTGCGGAGATGCCTTGCCCAGCAGTCCAAGCACGATGTCCGCAGCCAGCGTCGCCGACAAAACCGGCGCGGCGATTTGCACGCCGACCCCGAACATTTCTCCCACCGTCTTGACCACCTCCATGGTGAACAGGCTGTTGAGGTGTGCCGTGCCCGGGGGAAGATAGAGAAAGCTGTTGCCCACGGCACGCAAAAGCCAGTACTGCACATCCATGCGCAGAAACAGCAGCATCACGATGCTCTGGTAAAAGAGCGATACGACGGTGGTATCCACCTGTGTCTGGGGGTCCAGAATGTTGATGAGCGAGTAGCCCATCTGCACGCCAAGAACCTGACCGGTGAGTTGAATTGCCTCGAAGACGAGGTTGGTAGCCAAACCCATGCCCACGCCGATCACAAACTCGGTGAAGACGAGAATGGGCCATCCAGCCAGATTGGGAACAACGATCTGCTGCCCCACTGAGGGATACAGCAACAGAGTTACTGCAAAGACGAAGATCGCTTTGACGCGCGCCGGAATGATCACACTGCCGAAAAACGGCGCGAACAGCATGAGCCCGGAGAGGCGCACGCCGATCGTCAGCAACGCGGTAATGATCGAATCGAGCGGTATCTTGATCATTGCAGGAAGACATGAAAGTCCGAAAACATGTTGAGCGTGAAGTGCGAGAGTTGCCGCCACATCCAGGGCATGGTGAAGAACAGGGCCCCGCCGGTAGCGAGCAAACGGGTAACCGACGAGATCGTCTGGTCCTGCAGCGATGTCAACACCTGCGCGACGTTGATCACCAGACTGACGAAGATTGCAACGCCCAGAATCGGGCCGGCAAGAATGACGACCTCCTGCAACACCGTGCGTCCGAGTAAGACAACCTGATCGACATCCATAGCTCTAACTAAAGCTCCTCATAAGAGAACCGATCAAAAGATGCCAGCCATCCACCATAAGGAAGAGCATCAGTTTGAGCGGAGTTGAAATCACCACTGGCGGTAACTGCAGCATGCCGATGGATGTCGTGATCGAGGCCACGACCATATCCACAATCAAGAACGGAAGAAAAAGCACGGTGCCGATCTGAAAACCGGCCTTGAGCTCGGAAAGAATATAAGCGGGCAACAACACGCGCATCGAGAGATCGTCGGGCGAGGCCGGCCGCGGTTCCTTGGCGAGATCGATAAACAGGGCGACGTCTTTCTCGCGCACGTAGTGGATCATGAATTTGCGCAGCGGAACTTGGCCAATGTTCACTGCCTCCATCGCCGTGATCTGGCCTTCCTGCATGGGCACGATCGCAGTCTTGAAGATCTGCGCGCCGACCGGCTGCATGAGGAAGAACGTCAGGATGAGAGAAAGTCCGATCAGCGTCTGATTCGACGGCGTCGTCTGCAGACCGAGCGCCTGGCGCAGGAAGTGGAAGACGATCAGCAAGCGCGCAAACGGCGTGACGCACAGCAGAATCGAGGGGATGAGCGTGAGCGCCGTGAGCATGATCACGATCGACCATGGCACGTTGGCTCCGGGCAGTCCCTGAATCTGCAGGCCGCCAGTGTTGGGGCGGGCCGGCGGCGTAGCCTGCAGGACGATCGGGCTATTCGACGACCCCGGCGAGGTCAGCATTCCGTAGGGCGAAAGATTAGCTGACGCGCCCCCAGCGTCAACGCTGCTGGAGAGCCCGGCCGGCATGGAATCCGGCGCAGCACCGCTGCCCTCTGCTGCTGCCGCCGTGAAGGCGACAGAGAGCAATGCGAGAGCAGCGAAGCGCCGGGTTAACTGGGGGAGGGTCATTTCAATTGTCCCGCAGAGGCTGCGGCCTGTTGCATCGTTTCCGCAGTCGACTCATTCGTACTGAGCGCGGTGAGCAGGGAAACACCCGACGATCCACCGCCTATCAGGAATTTCTGTCCGTCGATATCGACCAGCGCCACAAACCGCTTTTCGCCCAGCGATACCGTCTCGGAGACACGCAGTTGTTTTACCGCTGCGAACTTGTTGTTCTTTTGCAGCCACGACCAGGCGCGCACAAGCATTCCACGCTGCGCGGGCTTCGGCTGCTTGGGCTCTTCGACAGCGGCCGGCGATGCCACTACTTCTTCTTCTGCCGGGGTGGGCTCGACGAGGGCAGCAGATCCGCCCTTCGTAAGCGGGGAGCCGATTGCTCTGGCCCGCTTCCCCTTTGGTTCCGGAACCACGGCGAGCTGGGCTGGATTGAGCGAGACCGCCTGCTGTTTTTGGGCGATTGCGCGCAGGGCCTTGTGGAATGCGCTCGACTCGGGCAGTTCAGGCTCTTCCGTTTCGTCGGGAGCGGGCTGCGAGTAATAAATGCGAAGGGGTGAGCTCATGCTGTTTCCGTGATCCTCACTGCCAATCGGTCGCCGATGACGTCGAACTCGGTCCAGCCGATGAGAAGCTGGTTTGCCCGGAGCGGGACATCGCTCGTGTGATGGCAGGCGGTTTCGACAATCGATCCTTCCCGCAGGGCAAGAAGGTCGCCGATCGTGAATCCCACCACGGGCACCTCGAGGCTGAGAGAGCACGGCAGCCAAGGCATGCTGTCGAGCAGGTCGCCCTCGCGATCGTTTGCGCGTCCCTCGAAGGGCTTGGCTTCTACGTTTTGTACGGGGACACTCATGGTTCGGCTGGCTCCTGGCTCCGTTTCCGCCGCTCTCATGAACCGGGAAAACTGGCTCAGGGAGAGGTCCGACAGGATGGACGGAGTGATTGCACGAACTTCAATGCAATTGGGGTGCCGAAGTAGAGAGCGATGCGGAGGGCTGTGGAAACCGGCCGGAGCGGTCGCCAGGTGTTTATTCTTCAATAAGTTGCGGCAATGCGAGGCGGCGCGGCGGCTCTATCGCGTCCGGTGAGACGGCGATGAGAGCCAGCGCTCGCTCGAGAGCTTCCGCCGCTAGGAGGCAGAGCACGGCGGAAGTCTCTAATGCTTCGTTAAGACTGCTTCGGTTAAGACTTAAAGCAAAGCTTCAAGGTTTACGAGATGAGCTGAATGGTCGCCTGCGACACCTGGTCCATGGTGGTCAAAACCTTGGCGTTGGCATCGTAGTTCTGCTGGGCGACGATCATATTGGCGAACTCGGTCGAGAGGCTCACGTTCGAGTCCTCAACGGCTCCGCCGGTGATGGTGCCGTTGCCGCCCGCGCCGGCGACGCCGATGGCGGCAGCGCCGGAAGAGAAGGTGGCCTGATAGTCATTGTTGCCGCTCTGCTGCAGGCCCTGATCGTTTGCAAAGCTTGCCACCGCAACCTGGCCTAAGGCCAAGGTCTGGTCGTTGCTGAACTGACCTTCCACGGTACCGTCAGAGAGAACCGAGAATCCGGTGAGCGTGCCCACGCCGTAGCCGTTTTGCGAGGTGGTGGTTGTCGCGCTGGCCGCGTCCTGCTGGGTGATGGAGCCGCCGCCGCCGGGGCCGGTCAGAGTCCAGCTCAGGCTCATGTTGGCAGCGCCATCCGCCAGGTTGCTGAGGTTGATGCCGGTGATCGGCGAGGCGGGAGAGGTGAGATTGCCCGACGAGTCGAACTTCATGGTGCCAGTGGCGATGGTGGTGTTGGTGCCTGTGCCGCCAGTGATATCGGATGATGGAACAGTGATGCTGTAGTTCCAGTTGTTGGCGCTCGTATTTGTATACGTCACGGTTACGACATGCGAAGAACCGAGGGAGTCGTACACGGTGATTGGGGAGCTGAAGGTGGTGCCCGTGCCGGCTGTCGCATCCAGGTTGGTATTCATCTGGAACGACGTGGTGGCTACGGCAGGGATGTTCGTCGATTGATCGACATTGATGGGGCCAAGAACCGAGCTGGTAGAGATTTGCCCGTTGACCGCGGGATAGCCCATGACGGTCTGGCCTGCAGATGTGACGAGCTGACCCTCCGAATTCACCGAGAAAGCGCCGTCGCGCGTGTAGCTCGTCTGGTTGTCAGCGGTATCCTTGACGACGAAGAAGCCATTACCCTGCAGCGCCATGTTTGCGGACACACCGGTGGACGCCACAGTGCCGTTGGTGAAGTTTGCGGTTTCCCCAGCAACTTTCACGCCAGAGCCATATTCGATGGGGTCGCCGTTGCCGGAAACACCCTGCATCTGGTTGAACAGATCGGCAAAGTTCAGCGATTCGTCCTTGTAGCCGTCCGTGTTGAGGTTTGCGAGATTGTTGGCGATGACATTCAGCTGATCCGAGCTGGCTGCCAGACCCGAGAGTGGAAGTGAAAACGATGACATTTTACCTGCCTCCTACGGCTGTAAATTGATTGGAAGTTGGTGCTGAGGCGCCGACGTTGCCATAAAGGTTCATCACAGCGCCGGAATTTGAAGATCCCGTGTATGCCGGCAACGGCTGAAAAGCTGTTGCGGCGGCCGGCTGAGTTATCGCATTCGACTGCGTGGCCGTTCCGTTCGCGGCTGCGGAGACGTCCGCGGACGGCGTGTTGCTCGACTGCGATGACGATGACGTGGAACTCGTCGCCGGGGTGACCAAGGATGAAAGCGTCTGGTTCATCGAAATCAGCTGATCGAGTTGGTTAAGCGAGACCATCTGGCTGACCATCTGCGTGGGGTCGACCGGTTGGGTCGGGTCCTGGTTCTGCAACTCCACCGCCAGAAGATTCAGGAACGTGGCCTGCAAATTGCCGGCGCTGAGGCTATTCGAGCCAGTGCTCGATCCGCCGGATCCTGATGTGCCGTTTGTACCTGAAGTACCGTTGGTACCTGAACTGCCATTTGTCGATGCGGCCTGCGGCTGCATCGGCGCGCTGATCGCTGGAGTGAATCCCTGTATGTTCATCTCGTATTCCTCTCCAAAAAGTTCGTTCTATGCCCTGATGTCCAGCCGGTAGGCTTCACCACGTCCCGCTGAAACGCGCACTGCCGGCTGCTCGGTCTCCGTGGAGACCGTGGCAGCCTGGTTCTGTGCCAGCTGCGCATAGGATTTCTGTTCTCTCTGCGAAGAAAAGCCGCGGTCTCCAGAGAAAGACATGCCGCTCTGGTTCACTTCAACCAGGGCGCGCAGGCCGGAGTCGCCGCCGAGCTTGGCTTCCATCGCAGGAATGTGTGCTGAGATAGCTTTGCCGAGATCACTGTGGTCCACCGAGATCTGCGCCGTCATCTGCTGCTGCGAAATCGATGTGCGAATGGACACATCTCCGAAATCAGCCGAGCGCACTCCGATCCGCATTTCGGTTTCGCTCATTTTCTGAATCACGTTCGCGGTGTTGATGCTGCCGGTTGCCGTGTTCTCAGCTGTTTCCGCTGCTGCCGCGTGATCGCCGGCGCGAAGGGTCTCGGCGGTGCCATCGGCACGGCTCGGCGAGCCGGCAACATCATGGGCGCCGGCATGGGCTGCGATCGGCTGGATTTGCGCAGTGGCCTGGGCTGCGCCGGCGTCCGCGGGCCTGGCTGCAACTGAGGGCTGAGAAGCATCACCCTGCACACGCTGTGCGGCCGGGCCATTGTTCGCGGCGCCGTTTGACGAATTGTTGTTCGCTGTTTCCGAGGAATCGTTGGTCTTCTTTGCATCCGCCGCGGTGGTCGCGTCCGGCAGCTTGGTGGAATTCGTGTCGGAAGTCTTGCTGTTAGCTTGTGCAGCTTTGCCCAACGCCAGGCTCGAGTCTCCAGACACCGGCGTGACGCTCACGCCTGGGAGCGCGAGGTTGGAAGGCAGCACAACCGCAGCCGATAGAGCAGACGTATTCGAGTTGCCAGCAGTCTGTATGCCTGCCGGCTGGGAAGACGGGCTCTGAAATGTTTGCGTCGCAGGCTTTGCATCGGCACTCGTGTTCTTCGCGGCCGAGGCCTGCGTTTTCGTCTGGCTTTGGTCATCAGTTAGGTGTGATGCGGGCGCTACCTGCGTGCTCGTTGTTTTTGCCACAGCTGCGGCGATGAAATCAGCCTGCGTGTGCTTGGTGGCCTGCGTTTGCGGCTGGCCTGCCGCGGACGAAGCAGGGAGGGGAGGTGCAGACGCCGGCAAAGTCGAAGGCTTTGGCTGCTGTGCGCCAGAGTTGCTTACCGGCTCCACATCGTTGCCCACCGCGGAGGGAACGGCATCGACTGTCGGCGCATTCACAACCTTCGCGGCGAGCGCGGCATTGAACTGCTGGATGTCCGAAACGCTGGTTGCTGAAGGC
>Ga0335073_10001209_pt1 | contig 34394 bp, 26 predicted proteins | sample Lox_Sample_22_FD_207093 | JGI IMG/M metagenome (GOLD analysis project Ga0335073, IMG submission 207093) | Soil microbial communities from Loxahatchee National Wildlife Refuge, Florida, United States - Lox_Sample_2.2 | ecosystem: Environmental > Terrestrial > Soil > Wetlands | place: USA... | reverse complement strand
GCAGCTCCTGCGCCTAGCCGCACGCTAACCTAGCTGCATATGAGTTGCAACTACTCATTCTATGCAAAAGAAAGGCCTCGTCGTTCCTGCGGCTGCGGATCCAGGAGGAACGCCGGCGTGCCGCACCGGCCGGCGGATCAGCCGCTCGCGGCCCTGGAGGGCGCCCTGCCGCGATCCCAGGGGCCGAAGGGCAGCATGGGTAAGAGGGGAAGATAGCAGGGCGCCAACGGGCCGAAGGCCAGGTCACACGCCGAAATCGCCATCTAAGCTGCCGCACCGGCATCCTGATTAGGAAACGGCCCGGCCTGACGATCTTGGGAGGCCCTCGTGCTAGGCGCCCGGTGCTGGGGCGGAAGCTCATGAGCTCTGCTGGTGGCTCGGGCTGTGCTCAGATGGCTAGCGACTGCCGGATGACGCGGGCGAACGGTCCTGGGTCGTGGGTGAGCTGGTGATAGGCGCCGGTCTGGGCCACATGGCCGTGCTCAAGCACGATGAGACAGCCGGCGAGACGCATGGTCAGGGCCGGTGGGCGATGGTGGTGGTGGTTCCGGCCGATACCCGGCGCAACGTCGGGCACAGGGACGCGCCCAGCTCGCGTACATGCGAGCTGGGGGGGGATATTACGGAAAGTGTCTGCCGCCCGCGCGAACGACCGTCGCCATGTTTGCTCCATGTTTGCTCGGATGTCCCGGTACCACCCGTCAGCACCCGGCATCGGCCGACACCGTGACGTGCGCAGTCCCGGCTTATGCGGTAGAGAACGGCATAGAGAGCACTGATCTGATAGCCGAGCAGCGGCTCTTAATCCGCGGGTTCGGGGTTCAAGTCCCTGGCGGCGCACCCGCCCTGACCTGGTGTTTTTACTAATCCTTTAGACTCGTTGGCGGCCGTTTCTGGGCTATGTTTGCTCCACGTTTGCTCGTCAGTCCGGACCTAGTCGCGCGGGCCGCCGAGGTCGGCCTCGCACATGCCCGTTCCGCCCGGCCGGTCTGCCGTCCTGGCCAGAGCATCTGGCCGGGACTGGCCCCTTCCGATGGCGTTACACAGCGTGAGGACGGTCCGGTTTGGGCTGCCGCAGGTGCCCGCCGTACCTGCACCGTACGTATAACGAGCTTCCCTTATCCGCATGCGGGGCCGTCACGTCGCGGTCCCGCCCAGGTATATGACAGGGTAGGGGTCGGACCGGGGCGCGGTTGCGGAGTCTCCTCCGGCCCGTTTCCCCGGCCCGCCCTCCGCACCGGACGTGCGAGTCTCCCCGCATCCGGCGCTCCACGGGTTCCCGCTGGCTAAGCGGTTTCGGCCAGGACGCCCGCCCAGGGGCTGGGGATCTTGGTGCCCCGGTAGAGGTACCGGGTGACCGGTACCGCCTGCGGCCGGAACATCTCGGTCTTGCCGTCGCGGATCTCCCAGTCGGGGAGGAACCGGCGGCGCAAGGTTCCCCAGTTCAGGCCCCGGTGCCGTTTACGGAGCCAGCCGACTACCCGCCACCAGGCGAAGTGTTCTAGGTAGCCGAAGGTCCATTTGGACACGCCGTGCCTAAAGTAGCTGCACCATCCCCGAAGGATCGGGTTGAGCTGGCGCAGCAGGTCAGCGAGCGTCTTGTGCCGTGTTCTGCGCGTGGCCGCCCGCACCTTCCCGATGATCGCGTTGAGCGATTTCTTCGACGGGTAGGTGTAGACGACCTTGCGCGTGGTTCCCTTCCTGGTCCTCCGCTGGATATGGAAGCCCAGGAAGTCGAACCCCTCGTCGATGTGGCAGACCCGGGTCTTGGCCTCAGCCAGGCGCAGCCCCAGCGGGGCGATCACCTGGGAGACCTCCTCCCGCAGCGCTTCCGCGTGCGCTTTGGAGCCGTTCACCATGATCACGAAATCGTCCGCGTAGCGGACAATCCGGTAAGTGGCCCCGCCGCGTTTGCGATGCGCCGCGCGCCGCCAGTCCGCGCCGTGGGCATCCCACCTGGCGCAGAAGTGCTCATCCAGCGCCGACAACGCGACGTTGGCGAGCAGCGGCGACGCGATCCCGCCCTGGGGCGCGCCGGTGATGGTCCCGGTGACCTGCTGGCCTGCCTCGGTCATGATGCCCGCCTTGAGGAAGGCCTTGATCAGCGCCAGGACGCGCTTGTCCCCGACCCGCCGCCGCACCCGATCCAAGATCGCGCAGTGTGACAGCTCATCGAAGCACGCCGCGATGTCCGCCTCGAGCACCCAGCGCGATCCCAAGGTGGCGAGGTGGTGGATCTCGGCGATCGCGTCCTGAGCGCGCCGCATCGGGCGGAAACCGTAACTGACCGGCTTGAAATCCGCCTCGAAAACCGGCTCCAGAACCAGCACCAGGGACGCTTGCACCAGCCGGTCCATCGCAGAAGGTATCCCGAGCCTGCGATAACGTCCCGGCTGCCCGGCCTTGGGAATCAAGCGCTCCCGTACCGGCAGCGGGGCGAACGTCCGCGACCTGAGCTGCTCGCGGGCGCTGCCCAAAAACGCCACGACATCGGCGTCATCGGAGATAAACCGGGGAACCACCCGGTCCACCCCCGCCGTGCGCGCTCCCTTGTTGCCCCTCACCCGTTCCCACGCAACAGTCAGGAAGTCCGGGTGACAGACGAGATTGAACAGATCATCAAACCGGCGGCCCGCATCCCGGGCCGCCCAGTGGTGCAGCTTGGCCTGCATCCGCCGTACCCGCTGCTCAGCCGAGTACGGATCCGGCCAGGCCAGCGGCTCACCGGTATTCACCAGCGCCTCCAGTCATTGCAGTTCCTCATCTGCGCGAACCCGCTGGACCCCTTCGCCATGTGCGCGGCTCTCCCGCGCCCGGACTACTACGGGTCCTCCGCCCCGCCCCGAGGCCATCAGCCGACGACGTGCCTTCCCGCCCGCACCCGCCTGGCAGGCGAGCCGGGACGGGGACCGCGGGCGGTTCCCACGTTCACCACGAGCCGATCAACGGGTGAGGTGGCCAGCTCTGCCCCAGCAGCATCGCCACGGCTACGCCGCAGTCCTTCACCGTGGCCTCCCGGCCGGCGATAGAAGACCGGCCCAGGAGTTCCCCGCCCGTAATGAGGGACGGGTGCGCGCCGCAAACCAGCCCGTATCCACCGGGTTTGAGCTGGTGTACCTCTTGAGGGGCTTTACAGCGCTGGTTCCTCTCGTCCACCTTCCCGTCTTGCTAGCCAGGCCCGCACCATCCGGCAGTACCGGTGCGCCCTGTCGTTGTCGAGGGCTGCTTGCCACCCTCCCCGTCGTCTCCCGGATCAGGCTGCCCCCAGTTTCACCACGTCGCTGCGACGACGTGACGGCGAAGGTCTCCCACCTCCACTCGAACTCGTAGCGCCTCGTGGCGCTCTCCATCGGAGGTACACGCCAGGTCCATCCGCCGCAAAGCAGATCCGCCCCGCTGCGGCTCGCACCTCGCGCGGAGGCACGGGCGCTCACCCGGCTGTGTGACCGCGAATCGTTCAAGCAGTGCTAGAATCGGCTTCATGGAGGCGACGCCGGCACAACGGTTCCGTGAAGCCCTCACCGCCCTGAGCCGCATCACGAGCCCGGCCGAACGCGCGGTCCAGGCCCATGAACTGCAGGAGGCCACGAAGTCCTCGGCCGCTCACCTGCGGGGGATCGTCGAGGAGTCCGTGGCGGAACTGCGTGACCGGATGAGCCTTGCCCAGATCGCCGAGCTGCTAGGAGTCAGCGTGCAGCGGATCAGCCAGATCGCTACCAGGAAGCACGGCACGGGCCGGCCCCGGCCGAGCCTCATCTACGCCTTCCGGGTCCTGGGTGAGCAGCCCGGCCGATGGTACGGCCAGCCGGGCGCTCTGCCCGAGGGCGGCTACCAGACCGGCATCATCGACTTCAACCCGGGCACCAACCCGAGCCCGTACGCCGGGAACAGGCTCGAGGTGCGCTACGGCCCGGTTCCCGACGACGGCCTGCCGGCATACCTGCAGGGCTACACCACGGTGAACGGCGTACGGATCCGGCCGACGGCCATCGTCCAGGAAAAGCTGTTCAGAGAGCCCGGCACGGAGGCGAGGGCCAGCGCGCGCTGGTCCCGCTGACGGATATGCACAGGCCTGGCGCCGCAGGACGAGGTGGCCGCCGCACCGTGGCCGACTAGCAGGAGATGATGTCCGGCTAGCGGTTCTCGCTGGCCGGGCGCATCCTGGCGGTCATCGGACCGGGGCTTCGAGTACTCGGGACGAGCGGCGCAGAGGGTAACCCTGGTGGTCAGGGATTCGTATAGCCCGGCTTCTGCGGGATGCCGCTGGGGTAGCGGGCTGCACAGGCTCGGATTAGACGATCGGGGGTGGATGTGCCGCAGAATTTCGGCCGGGTAGATTCCTACCTCGGCCAGGAGCTGGCCGGGCTGGATGTCGGGCCGCTGCGCGCTTGTTACCTGGTGCCGGATCTCAACCGCGGTCGCCTGATGGAAGCGATCACCGCTGCGTCCCGGCGCTGGGGCGGGGTGACCGAGCCGATCCTGGCGGTCGGCCCGGATGGGTTCACCGATGAGCGCTGGCAGCGGATCGTGGCCGCCCTGGAACCCGACCTGTTCGTTGACCTTGGGCTGGATGAGGATGCCCGCGCTGCTGCGGCGGGGCAGCTCGGAACGAGCCTGATCTCGCGGGCGGACTTTACTGGGCAGCCGCCGGGGTTTCCCTGGCTGTGGTGTCACCCGCTGGTGATCGACGGGCCGGCCGCCGATTCCCCGGTGCCATTCCCGCAGGAGCCGGACCTGCGGGACCTGGCCGGGGTCGGCGTGGTCGAGGACTTCCTGATGTGGAGTGCGCATGGTCCTGGGATTCTGCAGCACGCCGATGCGCACCAGTGCGCCCGTTCCCAGCTCACACGGAACACCGCCGCCTGGGTGACCGCTCACGGTGTCACGGAAGAGGCGGTCGGCAGCATTTTCGCGCCGCCGGTGCCGGCCGTGATCTGGGTGTCGGAGCCGGGCTCCTTCGCCGATGCCGTCGGTTTCTGGAACGCCCGGGCGCTGGTGGCCACCGCCCGGTCCGCCACGCCAGTGGTGGCGGTGCTGCTCCCGCCTGACATCTCCTCGTGGCCGGACCTGGCCGAGTTGCTCGCGCCCCGCTTCCAGGCGCAGTACCGGCGGCCTCGCCCCGACGCCTTCATCTTCAGCCGCACGGTCCCGGTGGAGCAGCTCCGCGTGATCGCCCGGCAGCTGAACCTCGCCGAGGCGGCGCTGCCCGTCGCTCAGGAACATGCGGCTCCAGGATCTCTCGGCACCGAACCTGACCCAGGTACCGGGCCGACTGCGGCAGTCGGGTTTGACCCCACGCCGTGGTGCTGTTATCCGCGCCGCTACGGCAAGGGAACTAGCGAGCTGGTCCAGGTCTTCTCCGGTCGGACAGTGATCCGTGCTCCGTCGCCCGTGCCCTTCAGGCTGGGCCTGGGCGGCTGGGTAAAGGTAAGCCTGTCCGGCCTGCGCTCGTTCGCCGCGCCCCGCCGCCCCGCGGTCGCCCAGCTGTTCGTGGACGACGCGTGGTTTGCCGGCGACAGGCTGTGCCTGAAGCGCGCGACCGCGAACATGTACGAGATCGCGGTCACGATCCCGGAGCCGCCCGCGGTCCTCGCCGCCGCGCTGCACGACGCCGGCGTGACGTTCACGCTGTCGGACAAGGGCAAGTACGCCCAGGCGCTGCTCGACCAGTCGCCCGCTCTTGAGGAGCTGCTGCGCCAGCCCGGGGCGCTTGAGGTGATCACGGACCTCACACGGAAGCGGAGCGATCACTTCAAATCAGACCTTGAGGTTCTTCTGAAGGACAAGTCCGGGGACACCAGCCTGGTGGATGATATTTCTGCCCTGGCCCGAGAACGTGTCCCGCTGCCTCACCGCCCGGTCGCCGACCTGCCCCGCCATGGGCTCACGGCCGACGGCGTCGCCGGAATCCTGGAACAGCTCACCGCAATCGGGCTGTGCTCACGCGGATTCTCCATCGACTGCTCGGCGTGCCAGATGGAAAGCTACATCGAGCTGAGCGAGGTCACGCGGCAGGCCACATGCCCCGGCTGCGGAGCCGCTGGGGCATACCGCCCGGACACCAATAAGCCCATGGGGCCGGTTATCCGGTACCGGCTGAGCTCGCTGCTCGACCGTGCCAGCGACAACGGTGCTCCCCCGCACATCCTGGGCCTGGCCTGCCTCAGGCAGCACGCTGCCGACCAGCCGCTGTTCATCCTCCCCGGCGCGCTGCTGCATCAGGGAACGAAGACTCTGGGCGAGGTGGACCTGCTCGGTTACCTCGCGGAGCAGCTCATCGTCGGCGAGGTCAAGACCTCGCCGGCAGAGTTCACCGAGGAGCAGGTCAGGAAAGACCTCGCGCTCGCTGCGTGGGTCGGCGCCGACATGTACGTGATGGTCGCGGTGTACGCGATCACTGCGGAGCAAGAAGGCATGGCCGCGAGCCTGGCGGCTGACCAGGGATGCCGGCTGCTCACCTTTTCCGGTGCGACCGCCCGCCCGGCCGCACCGTCATAACCACAGGGAACCGCATACCCGGCGGCCCGCCGAGTAGAGGTCAGAAAAGACCCGCAGAGCACCCGGCGCCCTGCCCGCGAGCCTGTCAGGTCCCGAGTGGGCGGGCTGACCCGACTGGTGCTGGGCGGGGGGATCAGCGGGCGTCACCGGTACCGGCCGGTGACACAATGGATGCCGCGCGGCGGAGAAGCCGCCGCGCTCGCGACAGGGGCGTGAGTGGAACCGGCTGTCGGTGAAGGCCCCGGTGCCCTGATAGCGGACTACGGGGCGCTGCGCGAGGAGACGCCGTCGCGGGCGCGCACGCAGTGGCTGGGCGACCTGCTGGTCACGCTTCTGCGGGCGTCCGGCATCGAGGCGGCGCTGCGGGATCAGGGACCGCTGGTCCTGGTCTTCCGGCATGACGGGCAGCAGTTCGCGATGGGCGTGGCCTGGGCCGGTGAAGCGGCGGGCGGGCAGGCCGCAGACGACTTCGCCCGGGCCGTGCGGCAGACAGCACCAGCCGCCTCGGTGATCTTGCTGTCCATGTCCGGATTCACCGGGCCGGTGACCGTCACGGACTCCGGCCGGACGCTGCTGTGGGACCGGACGCACCTGGAAGCCGTCGTGTGCGGCCTGGTGACGCTGCCGGACTTGCTGGAGGCCAGCATCAGCGCCGCGTTCGTCGGTGGTGTCCCGTACGAGACGCTGGCTCGGCTGCTGGCTGGCTCCGACCGGGACGCCTGCGCGGGCATGGCGACCCCGGACCGGCTGCCGTCGCCCTGGCCGGTCCTGGAGCAGGCCTACGACGGGATCCCCGCCCGGCTTGTGCTGGTCGGCGAGGAAGGCTGGGACAAGCCGTCGGGCATCGCCGCCCTGGACGCGGCCCGCCTGGTGGTCGTCACCGCCGGCGGGCTTGCCGAGCTGGATACCGCCCGGGGCGGGAGGTCGTGGATCATGCGGCTGCCCGGCTGCGTGAACGAGCCGCTGGTGCTGCCAGACGGATCCGTGCTGGCCGCCTGTAACAGCGCGGTCGTGCGGGTCAGGGACAGTCGGCTGGAGGCGGTGGCCGGCGGGTTCGGGGGGAACGTGCACCTGCTGGCCGGCCCGGACGGCGAGCCATGGGCGCTGAGCGGGCACGGCGCGGCCTTCGGCACCGAGGCGAGCCTGGCACTGACCCGCATCGGCGCACGGGCCGGTGACCAGCACAGGTACGACATCCACTTCGACGCTCAGGTGCATACCGCCGGCTGGCTGGACGGTCTGCGGTTCTTCCTCGCGGCGGCTGGTCATTCCGCTGTCGTCGACCTCGGCCGCAGCACCCGCGTCGACCGGGACGACTGGATCGAGTCGCCCCAGGCATACCGGCAGCACCTGGTCGTCACCGGCCCGTGCACCGTGGTGACCGCGGCCGGGGGGCCGACCGGGCTGGGCGTGACCATGTTCCGCACCAACGTAGGCACCCGGGTTAGCGAGCAGATCGCGGGCTTTGTCCTGAACGGGGTCGACGGTCTGTGCACGGACCTGGACGGCACCGGCTACCTGCTCGGCGACGTCTATGCCGCGCGGCGCGGCTCGCGAGATCCCTGGCCGGTGCTCCTGCGGCTCCCCGGGCTGCGGCCACCCGCCGCGACCGCGCCAGCACAGGCACCGCACCGCACGGTGGCAGCCGCCCAGCAACCCAGCCGGGCAGCGAGGACGGCGGCGCCTGCGGCAGCCATGGCCGAGCCCGCCGCCAGCGCCGATCCGTATGACGCCGTGCGGATGGCGGCCGCCGGCAAGCGGGCGGACTACGCCCTCGACCGCTGCCCGATCGACTACGGCGGCCAGGCCGAAGTGTTCCGCGCACGGCACAAGCCGTCCGGCGTCATGGTGGCGTTCAAGAGGCTGCGCCCTGCCATGCCCGACGCGGTGGCCAGGATGCGACGGGAGATCGAGATCGCGCAGGCCCTCGGCGGCAACCCGCATGTGATGCCCGTGCTCGACTTCAGCGGCCGGTACGACTGGTTCGTCGTGCCGCTCGCCCAGGACACCGCCGCTACCTCGCTGGCGGCGCTGAGCCAGCCGACGGAACTGCGCGAGCTGGTGACCGCGATCTGCGAGGCGCTGCGCCCGGCGCACGCCCTCGGCTGGGTACACCGCGATCTCAAACCGGCGAACCTGCTCCAGCTCAACGGAACCTGGACCGTGGCTGACTGGGGACTGACCCGCCGACCCCGGGGGCAGACCACCGACCCGGACCGCACCCGGTCCGGAACCATGCTCGGCACCGAGGGGTTCGCCGCTCCCGAGCTGTCCGCCGACGCGCACAACGCCGGCCCGCAGGCAGACATTTACAGCATCGGGCAGATCATCGGCTGGGCACTGCGAGGCCAGATGCCCCAGGCGAACATCGCGCTGATCCCGCCCAGCGGGCCGTGGCGCCAGGTGGCCAGGGCGGCCACCTGGCCCGACCCGGAACGCCGGCCCGCCACCGTCGACGCGCTGCTGGAGATCATCGCCCAGGAGCTGGACTACCAGCAGCCCGACGACAGTGACACCGCCGGGAAGATGCGTGCCGCCGCGGACGCCGGCGACGAGACGGCTGCCGCGCAGCTATTCGGCCTCGCCGCCCGCTACCCGGACGACATCCGCCTGTACACCGAGGTGCTCAGCGGGCTCGCCCCGGAGACAGTACGCGCGGGCGTTGACGCGGACACGCAGCTGGCCGCCGAGATCGCCCAGGCCATGACCAGCCACGTGCACGACCCCGGGCTGTCCTTCGACGACGCCGCCAGGATCATCACTACGCTGCACTGGATCCAGGTACGAGCAGCCGAGGTCGCCGACCTGGACCTGCTCCATGAAGCCGCTAGCGCAGTACTGACCTGGGACGCCAGCTGGGACCAGTGGACGCCGCAGAACCAGATCAGGTCATGGCTGGCGCGGCTCAGGGGCGACGAGGCAGCGGTGGTCGCCCGCGCGCTCCGCGATCACCCGGACGCGGCCCGGCACTTCGCGGAGATTGCGGGCAACCGGCACGCTGACGAACGCATCCGCCGGGCGGTCCGGCCAGCGCCAGCTGCCAGCTCAGATGGGGAATGACCAGCAGGATCTCCTGAGTGCCCGCATCCGATCACGTTCCATCGCCGACCAGGGCAGGCTGGGGAGGATGCGGATAAGCTGGCGGCCGACGGCGAGCCTGACGCCGCCGCTGGCTTCGGGCTCAGGCGGCCCTTACCGTGGCCAGGCGATACTCGCGGCCCGAAAAGCCGTTTAAATGATGTGGCCGGACTGGAATCGCGTTGGCGCAAGTAACACCGAACCGCTCCTTCGGCTGCGGGCTATGTCCGCGACTCCGAGCACATTCCCGGCCTACGCCAAGGCGCGCGGCAGGTCTGCCCGCACCGGCCGGACTGGACATCGCCGCAGCCAGCGACGGCTCGCAGGGAGCAAAGTGGCGGGCATAGACACTATCCGGGGCATTACCTTCCAGATGGTCCAGACACTGAGCGACGTGGTGGACCTGGTGGCAGAAGGCCACGGCGACGCCGTGACTATCGAGGGCGCAGCCGACGTCGTTGACTACGAAGTACTTGACCGCGATGGCCGGCCGATCGCAGTGCGGCAGGCAAAGACCCGGCAGGAGCCCGGCACCTGGGGAGCAAGCGAGCTGGCGCAGATCCTCAGCGCCTGGGGGAAAGTAGATTACGCTCACACGGCCGATTTCGCCTTCGCTACCGACGCCTCGCTCAGCGACAGCGGTCAGCGGCTGCAGGACCTGATCAAGGACATGCAGCTGCAGCCGGACGAGGAGATTCTGCGCCGGACCGCCGGAGGCTTCGGCCGCGGCGGCATACAGCTGCCGCCCCTTGACGTGCTGCGGCGGGTTCAGATCCTGACCCGGATGGGAACCCCGGAGACCGTCCTCGCCAAGGTCGAGATGCGGATCCTGGCGCTGCTGAGCCGTGCACGCATCGCCACGCCTGAAGACGCCGCGAACGCCGCGAACGCGTTGCTCCGTCGGCTTTTCATCGTCGGTGGCAGCATCGACCTAAGGCGCCGGACGATCAGCCGGGCTCAGGTCCTGGACGCTCTGGGCCTGGATGAGGCGAGCCTGCAGGGCGACTTGGCCTGGTCGCAAGACACCGCTGCGGCCTACCGTGCCGCCGTTGCCGAGGGAAGCCGCCAGGTCCGCGGGTTCGTGGCCATGAACGTGGTGTCAGCCGCGGCTGTTCCCAGCGTGCTGCGGCTGATGCACGAGTCAGACCGCTCACCAGACCCGCAGAGCCTGGACGCCGTGCTGCGGGAGCAGGCCGTGGCGCTGGTCGGGGCGACCGGAGAGGGAAAGTCCACGGCCCTGAGGTACCTGGCCGCCATCGCAGCTCAGCGTGGACAGGTACCGGTCCTTTTTGAGGCGGCCGGCCACGCGGCTGGCATGCTGCCGCGGCGTGTGCGGCACGGGATCGAGGCGGTGCTGAAGCGCCCGCTGACGGCCGGCGCCGTCCAGCATGTCCTGGCCGCCCCCGAATTGCTGCTGCTCATCGATGGCGTCTCGGAGGTCGGCGCCGACACGCGAGCAAGCTTGTCTGCGGACCTGCGCCAGCTGGCCGCACAACGTCCGGTCCAGGTCATCGCCGCCGGCCGTGACCTGCCGCTGACGATCGCCGGCGCTGGCCTGCCTGAGAGCACAGCGGTGTTCCGGATGACCGGGCTGGATCACGAGGACCGCATGGAGCTGGCCGCCGCGCGTGGCTACCAGCAGATGGTGCGGACAATCGAGCATCGGCTCGGCAGCAGCGGAAGCGCGCCCCGCGACCGCCGCGATCCGGAGGGCGCCTTCCGGCCTCGCCCGCTGAGCGCCGCCGACAACCCGATGCTGTTCCTGATGGTGCTGAGCCTGTCCGGCGGCGGAGTGCCGCACACCAGGGCTGAGGTGTACGAGCAGTTCCTGCGCGGACTCGTGGCGCGGGCCCGGGTGGCCGATGACGATGCCGGGCTGGCGGCGCTGGGCGCGGCGTGGGCCCAGATGATCGGCCGCGACCAGCGCACTGCGGACCACTACAGCTGGCGGTTGGCGCTAGGCGCTGCGCTGGACGACCTTGCCGCCCTTCCCGCCTGGCGGGGCCACACGAGCACCGCGGAATTGGCTCTGGAGACCGCACAGCGCACCGGACTGCTGGTCCGGCGCGATCCCGACAGCGGGCTGGCACCATTGCATGACTCGTTCGCTGATTTCCTCGCGGCAAGAGCGATCGTGCGCGGGGAAGCCAGCCTGCCGTCCCGGCTGAACACCGGCTACGACGAGACTGTGATGCTCATGGTCGAGATGGCTGGGCTAGACGATGCGCTTGCCCTCCGGCTCGCCGTCGAGGACCCGCTCCTGTCCTGCCGGGTGGCGCAGCAGCGCCAGGCACGCGGTCATGCCGACCCTGACCAGGTTGGCCTGCTGGTGCAGGCCCTGGCCGGGGGCCGGAAGCTTCCGACCTTGGCGGGGTCGGGAATCCGGCTGTGCCATCACGACCGGTTTACCGGGGCCGTGCTAGCCGGCGAGGATTACCAGACTGTGGACGCCGCGCAGTTCGACGTGCTGGCGCGCGAGCATCTGGCGATCATGACAGCTGCCGACGCGGGCAGCCTGCAGCTGGCAGTCACGCTATGGGCCGCGGCGGTCCAGCGTGCGCACCGTCCCGGCAGACGGCTCTTCCAGCCAGCGCCGCCTGCCGACGCCAACCAGGCCGCCCCGCTGCTGACCGCCTACCTGCGCGAAATAGAACAGGAACTTCACCGCCTGGCCGACACATCCCTGCCCGACACAGTCCGCGACAGAGTCCTGGCCGCCATCGGTCCGCAAGGCATAGTCGCTTACATCAGCGACCCCGTACCCGGACACCTCGGCGGCCTGGATGTCCCCATCCGCTACCAGCGCACCAACGACTACACCGTCACCCGGGGGCAGCCACCACCCGGCACCGGGCCGCTGAACCAGGACACGCTGGCACGGATGACGCGCCTGCACCCCACCCAGCAGGCAGCGCACGAGATACGGCAGGCGCTGTCCGTGCTGACCAGCTACACCTGGCCAGTTCCATGACCGCGCAGCTGTGGCGGGCCGTGGATCGCCTCGCAGCGGTCTGGCGTCCCTCCGCGTACGTGCAGGAATACATCGCCGGAGCCCGCGGGCAGCTCGCCGTGTACAGCAGCATGGGCGCCGACCACCTCGCGGCACAGCCGTTCTGCCTTGTCGTCTACCTGCCAACGGTCATGGGCGCCGGGCAGACCGCCGGTCCGCCAGGATGGCGGGACAAAGGCGTGCAGCTCGCTAGCGGTTACATCGCGATGGTTGAGTGGCTACGGTCCCGGCTTGCTGGCTACCCGTTTCCCGGCACTCCTCAGCTTGCCCCTCCAAGCCCCTGGACCACCTTCACCGTGTCAATGCGGGTACCGTGGCTGGCCGACAGGCGCGGCTGGCAGCTCCAGAACCAGGCACAGCCGCCGGCAATGCCGTTCCTGCCAGACCGCTCGACCCAGGCCGAGGCTGGCGCGAACCTGGGTGCTGCGGTCACGTCCAGTCCCGCAGCAGCCGACGTAGAACACCGCTGGCATGCGCTCACTGCCGAGGACAAGCGGCAGATGGAAACAGCGAGCGCGGCAATGCAGCAGGCCCGGTACCCCGAACCCGACGACGTGCGCGGCGACGAAGACTTCCGTCAGCTGGCCTGGTCTGAGTACATCCTGGACGAAGCCCTGCGCTCCCTGCCCGAAAGAGCCCGGGCCTTCACCGACGCCCTCGCCGACGCCGACCGGATGATTCAGCAGGCAGCCGCACTGTTCAGCCAGCTAGTCACGTTCAGCCAGATCCGCAAGCTCGCACACATCAGCTACGTCGACCAGCTCGACGGCCCGGACGGCTGGCACACAATCCGCTCCGACTCATACCTCTTCGAGCCGATCCGGATCTTCGAAATCATCGGGTTCGACCACCCCTACCCGCGCGGCGTGATGCTCGTCGAGGGAACCACCGAGCAGCTGCCAATTGAACCGCATCCCGGGTCAGTAACCGTCCGGGGACGCATCCTCGTCGACAGCGAAGAACTCGCGGCTTCAGCAGCACCGATACAGCCGGTTTACGTTGGGCCTAACGCCGGACAGCCGTGAGCGCAGCGAACTCGCCAACATGCCTGACGCGACGAGGTCGGCACCGAGAGTGAGTTAATGACGATTCAGGTACGCGCGTGACCGGCCACGGCGCCTCGCTGGAGCCGATGGCTGCCCAGGCTCGCATGTGACCGCACCGCGAAATCACCCAAGCTGTACGAGATAGTCATCGGTCCATCGCGCGAGTACACCAAGGCCGCTGTGGACGCTTGCACCATCCCCCCTGAGCCCGAATCCCGCGGTGGTAGCGACCGCCGCCGCCGTTTCCTCCAGCAGCTCATGCAGACGACCCATCGTCGCCACGGCAAGCCGTTCGAATCGAAGGAGGTTGCCTGGACCCATGAGCTCCGGCTCGTCGAACAGTTCTCGGGTGTGGTTGAACATGACGACGGCGATTCCCTCGGCCCGGGGAAAGATGATCGTCTGCGCGTCCCGGTGAGTCAAATCATCCCGGACGGTCCGTAGCTCTTGGAACCAGTCACATCCCGCGACGATGTTGAAGGCTGAGCGCCCCAACTGCTCGGCCTCGCGTTCACCGCCCTTCCCGACCCAGTCGCTGAGCTTTCGGAATGACTGCTGCGGGATGCTGCCCGGCTTTGGCGCTGCCGCGCGCAGGGCGTCCGCGAGATGGTCGAACAGCGATCGGACGTTGGAAAGAAACGAGTTCACGTCGCTCGACGCGAAGAACATCCAGTCATACGGGTCGAGGTTGCCGACGTCACGCTGCTGCAGCATCCAGTTGACCTTCATCGGGATGGTCCGCAGGTCGGTCAGCCGGTTCTGAGTAGCTCGGAGCTGACGGTACAGCTCGTGTTGGGGTCGACCGGCTTCGCGGACCACCATCGACTCAGCCACGACGCGTTCGAAATCACCCCAGATGAAGGGACCATCGTCACCCATTTGGATTGCCGCTCGGTGACGGCGCAGGGCGTTAATGTCAACGAGCATGCCTGCAGTGTTGCCGACGACCATGTGGCGCGCCAACCCATCAAAACGAGCAGAGATACTGGTCGGATGGCGACTGTAGCCGTCCTCGGCATCAGGATCAGACCGACGGCTGCGGTCAGTTCCCTGGTCTGGTCGGTTGCCGCCTGACGGCGACGAAGGTGAGCGCGGCACGGCGCGACAGTCAGTGTGGCAGCGACGCCGTGCAGCACTGCGGCCCGCTTGTGCCCAGTCCCGCTACCTAACCGCCGCCAGGCGGCGCTCATCTCAGCGGCACAAATGCCATGGAGGTGCCGGGGACCGCGAGAATACGCCGCGGAGACTAAAGACTGCAGGAGTTCAAAGCGCCATGGCCACAAGCGCGCCGATGAGGATGAAGGGCCCGAGGGGCAGGTGACTGCTGCGGCTGGCCCGGTGCCTGGCCAGCAGCACCCCGCCGTAGACGGCGGCCAGGGCGAACGCGGCAAAAGTGCCGGTGAGCAGTGCCTGCCAGCTGATCCAGCCGAGCACGGCGCCGACACTGGCGGCGAGTTTGGCGTCTTTTCTGAACTAAAGATGATCTTTATGGCGGAGGCTTCAGTGCTGCCCCTTACGGAACGTGGTTGACAAAAGATCTTCAAGAAATTTCGCCCGGGCGTGTCGAACTATGCTCTCCTGTGGTCGTAGCTGGACCCTTCGAAGTCCACGACTCGTCTAGCAGCCGCACCTTGCAGTTCCTTGATGCGGCTGATCACCGTGCGGTGCCCGATCCTCCGCCAGTGGGACGGGTGCGCTGGACCTGCCCGCTGCTTCGGCTTGGTGTTACCAGTCGTAATCATCGTCGGCGAGTTCAGCTATGGCCTCGGCCATGGCCTGATCGTCGTACTCGATCTCGGCGAGGTCCGGCTGCATCGTGTCAGGGTCGGGGTCGAGATTCTCGGAGTTGGCCAGTATCCGGGTGAAGAAGGTCTGCGCCGAGCCGAGCAGGTCCGGCTGGGTCTGCCAGCAGCCCATCTCGAGGTTGAACCGTGAACTGAAGGTTCCGTTCGCGCTGCCGATCCATAGCTTTCTCGGCTGGAAGCGCGTGATCTCACTGAGCCCGAACTCCTCGTCCTCCATCCAGGTCAGCTCACCGAGCAGCATCAACTTCGCGTGCAGCAACGGCACTAGCTTGTCGCCCACCCTGCGGTAGCCGAGGGTCCGCAGCGGCCTGAACATGTAGTTCGGGACCGGCGAGTGCGGGCCGACGATCTGCGGCTGCCCGAGGTCATCGAGAGGCATCAGCGTCTCTAGCCCCTGAAGGGCGGCTGCCGGGAACCCGCGGCCGCGGTCAAGTACTTGCTGGAGCCGGGCGAGTTTGCGCGGCGGGAACGGCCGTGGCTGCTTGGTGAAGGTGACGCAGGCGTAGGGGTAGCTGGCGATACGTTCTAGAAGCCGGTTATCGTCGAGCCACGCGAAGGCCCCCAGCATCGCTGGCCCGAGGCTGTGATAGGCCGGATGGGCAGCGACCGCTTCCTGGAATTCGTCGATGCCGGCGATCAGCCCATCGAGCACACCCGTGCCGAATCGGCCGCTCAGGCTGCCGTCCGGTCCGAACGTAACCTGGATATCGAACGCGGCCGGGAAGCATGGCCCTTCTTCCCCTGCTGGCATGGGCCTGGACCCCTCAGTTGGTTTCGGCAAGGGTCTCGGCGGCCTCAAGCAGCCGCTCTGCGTAGGCCCACGCGACGGGCTGGACCCAGCCGGGCGTGACAACCCGCCACCAGATCACGGTGGCGGCGGCCGAGACGACCAGGACGACGCTGGCCAGGGCGAGTGGGATGTCGGCCAGTCCGGCGAGTCTGGCCGCTATTGCTGCCAGGGCAAGGATGCCGGTTGCCGCGGCCAGCAGTTTGCCCCAGGAGCGCAGGCCGAGCATGTTGCGCCGGAAGCCGTAGTTGCAGTTCTCGGTGAAGATCAGCGGATACTCCCTGCGCCGCCCGCGCGTCCTGGCGATCAGGACTGCGGCCGCTGCCTCGTAGGCATGGTCGGCTCCTGCTGGATCCGCCCGCTCTTGGTCATCGGTCGGCAGGGCATAGCCCACGATTGCCGAGATCCGCTCATGCTGGCGTGCGAGCAGGACCGGATTGGCGGCGCCGCGGTGCCGGAGAGCTGCTGTCGTCGGGGCGCCACCCCAGCTGGCCCATAGCGCCGGCTGAAGCCGCTTTCCCCCGTCGCGGCCCAGCTGGTCGACGAGGATAACAACCCCGGCTGCACCCAGCAGCGGCCAGAGCTTGTTCCAGGCCGGCAACCCCGGAACGAGGGCGAAGCACAGGATGAGCGGCGGCAGCACCGCCAGGAACACCGGGGCCCAGCGGGCCCTGGTGCTGTAGGCATCCAGGGCCCGCCCAGGGCCTGTCACCACATTTGGCACGGCCATCGCGGCCCTCACCCCTTCAGTGGCGGCAGGGTGGCCAGCCGGTCGCCGTCGTGGCCGTCGACCCAGACTTCGCCGTCGGCCCAGATCTTCACCTGGATCGTGCCGTTGTAGCGGGTGGACAGGACCTTGTCGGCGATGCGGTTATAGTCATCGGTCGCGTCGGTGTCCGGCTTCTCGCCGACCGAGCAGATGACGATCTTCGGGCTCATGGCCTCGACAGCTGGCTGGTAGAACCCGCTGTCGCGGCCATGGTGGGCGGCCTTCAGGATGTCGCAGGCCAGCGGGCCCGGGCCCAGGCCACTAAGCATCGACTTCCAGGCCGGTTCCTCGGCATCACCGGGAAGGATGATGCTCCGGCCGCCATAGCTGAGCTTGATGACGTACGAGCAGTCGTTGAACTCCTCGGTGTCGTCGCACCCGGCGATCAGCTCAGGCGTCGGGGAGAAAACCTGGATGCCGTCGTCGGTCCAGAACTGGCCGGTGTCCAGCCTGGTGTTCTTGATGACGTAGTGGCTGGTCGGCGTGCCGTCGCTGCCCTTCGGGCCACGTCCCTTTCTCAGCTGCAGGTAGGTGAGCCAGTCCTGGTAGTTGTATGGCCCGTGGCTGAAGCTGTCCTCGTCAAGCTCTTTGCTGTGCGGGACGTCCCAGAAGTTGACCAACGGGACCTTCTCCAGCCAGAAGAAGCGGTGCAGCCCTGACATATGGTCCATGTCGGGGTGGGTCTGCAGGTAGCGGAAGATCGACCTGCTGCGGAAGTTGGCCTGGTAGTAGTCGTAGGGGTCGACGAGCAGCGACTCGTAGTACTGCTGCCACGACCTGCTGCCCATCCGCAGCCCGGCCCCGGCGAACTCGCGGACAGTCATCCCCTTGGCGGCGGCCAGGGCGAGCTTGTCGGTATCCGGCAGGGACTTGGAGTTGTTGACGTCGATCATCATCAGCCGCCCGGACGGCAGCTCGATGAACGTGCAGTCTCCGTGCCCCACGTTCAGGAAATGGGCAACCAGGGATTCCACTACCTCGCTTCTCCGATCTCCGGCGCAGCCGGATAACGGGGCATAACGCGAGGGAGGCGAGAATCACACCGGCAAACCATGTTTGAAGCCGGCGATCTGAGGTAAGGTCCAGCTTGCTGAAGACTGGAAGGACCCCGGACTCGTCGCCCAAGCGCGATGCGCCCGGGGTTTTCCGTTGCCCGAGATTCTAGCGCTCTCGGTGTGAGAGTGCTAACGCCACGACCAACGCCCGCATGCGCAGATCTGCCTCTTTGCGAGCAAGCGCCGCTCGGAGGCCTGCAGGCTCCGGCGGCCGGGCCAAGCTTCGTTAGGCAGTGAGCAGGACGACCAGCAGGGCACCGGCGAACATGAACGGGCCGAATGGGATCTGGCTGCGCCGGGTTGCCTCGTGCCTGGCGAGGAGCCAGACGCCGTAGGCGCCGGCGAGGAGGAAACCGGCCAGCGTGCCGGTGAGAAGCTGGTTCCACCCGAACCAGGCGAGCAGGGTTCCAGTGACCGCGGCTGCCTTGCAGTCTCCGAGCCCGATCTGGTTCTTGCTGAGGACGGCTAGGAGCAGGAAGCTGCCAGCCAGGATTACCCCGCCTAGCACCGCCCGGCCGAGCCGTGCCCAGCTGTCGGTGTCTGCGGCGGCGATAGCCAGGAACGCGACCATCCCGGCGTAGGCGGGGCCGGTTAGGGTGTCGGGGAGCCGGCGCACCCTGAGGTCGATGGCCGACAAAGGCACGCTGAAAACGATTAGCCAGGCTGTGGCCACGAGGACTGGCCAGGGGTGGACCCGGTAGCCGACTGTTGCTAGTAGTAGAGCGGTGCCCAGCCCGGCTGCCAGCGCGGGTGGGCCGGGCCGTCGGCCGCAGCCGGGACAGGGATCCGGCCGCCGCAGCCAGGGCCGGGCCGGCGGGCTTGCGGGCTCCCCGCAGCCCGGGCAGCTGTGCGCCTGCTCTCCGGCAGGGATGGCAAGGGTCATGATCATGGCCCGTTGCGGCCAGCCGGCGGCCAGCCCGACGATGGCGAGCGTGGTGATCAGTGCGGGCATGGCTTGGCGTCGGGAGGTGAGGTGCGGCCGACGGATGCGCTGAAGTCGGGCATGCCGAGGTAGGTGACGGTGTGCCTGGCGTTGAGCTCGTCGATCAGCCGCAGCTTTTGCTCCGCCGCCGCAATGCTGACCTCCAGGCCGGCGACTTCTCCTTTCCAGCCTTGCTGGTGTGCCTCAGCGATACGGTCGCGGAGGCTGGCGGCGATCTGTGCCAACCGGGGGCGCTGAGCTGGGTCGGGCCGCAGCGCGGGGCAGCGGATGCAGGCGTGCTCGTGGATGCAGGGGGTGCCGAAGTCGCGGGTGCACACGCCGAGCTCGACCTTGCGGAGTTCGAAGTGGCCCAGGAACTCGTCCCACTCGGCCGGGCTGAGGTCGCGGTATTCTTCGCCGGGGCGTAGGGTGCGGCGGCGGGCGATGAACGCCCGGTGGCCGGTGATGACGTCCTCGGGGTAGATCGCGGCGTATCCCATGGTGGTGTTCAGGTCGATGTGGCCGAGGATTTTCGCTGCTATGTGCGGGGGCAGGCCCGCGCGCAGTGCGTCGGTGGCGAAGATCCGGCGGAAGTCGTGCGGAGTGATCCGCAGCGGCGTGCCGTCCGGGCCGGTTAGCCCGGCGGCGGCCATCGCCCGGTCCAGCGCGGCGGCGACGAACTTGCGGGTGACGGGCTTGTGGACGCCGCCGTCGGGGCGCTGGAACAAGAACGGCATCAGTGGTGACCAGCACCGTTCGAACCCGTCCCACCGGGCCACCAGCGGCAGCGCCGGCGCGGTGCCGCGGACCCGGTTGATGACCTCGGCGAGCACCTCCCCGAGCTCAGGCGAGACCAGCAGCAGCCGTTCGCTGTCGGTCTTGGACGGGGCGACCTGCAGCATCGGCACGATCTCCCCGGTCGCCGGGAGTGTGTAGGCGCAGAAGCTGTGGTGAGTCAGCTCCAGCATCTCCTCGATCCGCACCCCGGTGTGCCGCAGCACCTCCACGCTCGCCCAGGCCCAGAACGCCCGCTCCTCATCACCGGCCAAATCCAGCCGCCGGCCGCCGGCACCGATGGCGTAGATGCGCCCGGAGCCGGTCACCGCGTCGCGGCGCCGCCAGGTGCCCCCGGCGGCGGTGAACTCCTGCCCGTCCCGGACCTGCGTGGCGGCGTGCAGCCGCTGCCGGGCCGCGTCCAGGTCGGCGCGGACCTGGCGGGCCAGGGCAGGCAGCACCGGGGCCAGGGTCCGGGTCCGCTGGTCCATCGCGGCCTTGCGGTGCCGGCGGATCTTGGTAAAGGTGATCTCCGATGCCCGGACCGGGGACGGGGCGGCGAACCGGCCCCACCGCACCGGGTCCTCAGCCGCCCAGGCTGCCAGGTCGGCGTAAAAGGCCCGCACGTGCATGAGAGTGTTCTCCGGCACCTTCCGCTGCCGCCCGGCCCGGCGCGGGTCGTGGCTGATCGTCTGCAGCCGGATCTTCCACGCTGCGGCCACGTCGGCGGGCAGGTGCAGCGAGCTTATGCCCAGATGGTGCAGCTCCAGGTCCCGCCAGAACAGCAGCCCGAGATTGCGGGCCAGGTTGTCCAGCGAGGTGTAGTCCACCGCTGGCCTGCGGACCGCGAGGTAGTCCACGAGCAGGTCGCGAATCGGGCTGCACTCGATCTGGTAACGGTCGATCAGCCCGGCGCAGCTGAGCTGGCCGCGTCGGGTGGCGGCCATCAGGTTCGGCGGCGCGTCCGGGCCGAACACGCCCATCTCGAACAGCAGCGTGTAGAACAGGCCGCCCTCGTTCATCGGCTTCCCCCGCTCGCGGCGGGTGTGCCAGTACCAGGCGCAGTCCCCGGCCGTGACCGCGGTCACCGGGCCGCCCTTGCAGATCATGATCCGGGCAATGACATTCCGCGCGGTCGCGAAGCTGCCGCCGGCACCGCGGGCAGCGTGCGCCCGCTGCAACACCTCCAGCCCGGCCGGGTCGATCTGGGTGAACGCGACGGCAAGGGTCTTGTAATACGGCTGATCCAGCAGCCAGGCCAGGCCCGGACGGATCACCTGCCCGGCCAGCAGCAGCATCATCCCAGCCTTGATCACGTCCTGGTCCGCGGTCCCGCCGCCGCGACGGCCGCTGCCGGCCAGCGGCACCGCCCAGTCCTTCCCGGCCTGCTCGGCACCGGACGCTTGCCATCGCTGTTGCCAGGTACTTCCCGGCTGCGCCTCCAGCCAGCCCAGCAGCCGCCGCAGGCTCATCCGCTGCAGCGGCAGGCTGCCCCCGGCCCGCCCAGCGATCTCCAGCAGCCGCGCCCCTACCTCGGCCCGGCTGGCCTCAGTCTGCGGCCACGACACCGCATCCGGGCGCACCTGCTGCCCGGACGGCAGCACCACCGGAACGTCCGGCAGCACTGCGGACGGCAGCGACCGCGCGCCGCGCCGCGACTCCCGGCCCGCTACCCGCCCCCGCGGCCCAGCCGCCACGGGATGCTCGGCGACGGCGGTCACCGCGACATCCCCAGCAGAGCGGCCAGCACCTCAGCCCGGTAACCCGGCGCCGGTGCGGCCGGCGGCCGGGGCACGGCTTGCGCGGCGTGATGGGCACGCAACCGCTCGATCACCTCGTCCGCGGACGGCTCGGTGTAGATCTGCGTGGTGGTGATCAGCGCATGTCCCAGCAGCCACTGCACGTCCGGCAGCGACAGCGCTGGGTCGGCGACCATCCGCCGGGCGGCCGAGTGCCTTGTTCTTGCAGACTCTGTGTTCAGAGTGATCTGTGTTGCGATTGACCTGGCCCGATCGTGACATGAGTTTGCTATCGGGTTGGCAGTGCACGTGTGGCGATTCCATGCCTTGCGTGTGACGCACGTCATATAGTCAGAATCCGGGCTGATCGGCCGGGCGCTGCCCGTTTGCGTGACGGACAGCGCGGACGACGAGGGCGATGTTGGACCGGTCGAGTCCGCGGAGTGCTTTGTTGAGGTCGACGGGAATGCCGGCGGCGATGCTGGCTGCCAGCCGCAGGATCCTGTTCTCCCCGCTGCCGCAGGGAAGGCGTCCGGCGTCGCGGCTGCTGATGAGGGCCTGCCAGTCGATGTGAGCGAGCTCGGTGGCGCCGTCGGTGGTCGAGGTGACGGTGCTGACGAAAGAGCTGAAGTCGTCGCGGTGCAGCCATCCCGCGCCGATGACCAGGTCGCAGGCTGCCTCGAGGGCGTGGAGCCCTGCGGCTCCGGCGCGGATGGCGTCGGCTAGGCCGGTTTCGCGGGGCTGGGCGGCGGTCACGACTGGTGCTCCTGGGCAGGTGGCGTCGGGACCGGTAGCCGACGGATGCGCGTGGCCAGCTGTACTTCCCGGCGCAGCCGGCTGATTTCGTCATGCTGGGCAGCGAGTCGTGCGAGTGCCTGGTCCCTGAAGTCGCGGAGGCTGGTGATCGTGGTGTCACGATCGGCGATCCGCTGCCGGAGCGTTGCGTTCTCGTCCTTGAGCCGGGAGATCTGGGCGTCCCGTCGGTCGGGGATGTCGCCGGCCTGCTGACGTGCCTTGAGCCGGGCCTCGAATTCCTCGCGGAGATGGGCGTAGGGACGGGATCCGTAGAATGCGGCCCGGTCGACGGCGGCCTCGCGTGCGAGGGTCTTGATGTCGCATTTGCCGCTGGGCGGGATATCGCCGCCGAGGAGCCGGTCGATGGCGGCCCGGATCCTGTTCTCGTTCTGCCGGCGCTGTTCGGTGGTGATGCGCATTACTGCTGGTCTCCGTTCGCGCCGGCTGCGGTGTCGATCTCGTCGAGGACGCGGCGGGCGCGGTCGTAGCCGGCTTGCAGGCGTGCTTTCTCTGTCTTCCGGGACGGGCCGATGCTGCCCAGGAACGTCTTGGCCTGCTCGGCGGATCCGGCCCAGACGGGCCGGTGGCAGGGGTGATGGGTTGCCTGCGGGCAGCGGGCCGAATCACACATCCCGGTCAGCGGCCTGTCGGCTCCGGGGGTGCCGGCGAGCTTGAGGCAGAGTGCCCGGGACGGGTCGGTGAACCAGCAGTAGTTCGCGGTGCCGAGGTGCAGGGTGCTGGCCCGCCTGGCCACCAGGTTGAGGATCTCGCGGTCGCTGCGCTGGACCTTGGGCGTCCCGGCGGCCTCGTCGCCGGGGCTGGCGTCGATGCTGGCGAAGAACTCGGTCAGCTCGCGTGCGCCGGGACCGGCGGGCAGGATGCCCTTCTGGTAGTTGCGGAACTCGGCCCAGACCAGCTCGAGGTTGCGGTCGGCTTCGTGCTTGTTGACCTCGGCCAGGAGCTCGGCCTGGGCGCCGCCGGGACGGGAAGCGTACCCTTCCGTCGTGGCCACGGAGATGTGCTTGAGGTGCACTTTCGCGGCGAGCAGGCCGCCGGGCCGGTAGGCGAGCTCGATGGCCAGCGTTCGCCTGAGCATCCTGGCGTTCACCGGGGCCTCGGGGATGGGGGCGAGGCCGAGCCGCTGCCCGGCTGGCCCGTTGACCCAGTCGCGGAACCACTGGTAGCGGACGTAGAAGGAGAACCGGCCGAACAGCAGCGTGCCGTCGCGGAGGTCGTCGTGGAGCTGCTCGGCGAGGCCGACGGCCTGGTAGACGGGCTCGATGACGACCCATTCGTCCCTGGTGCCGCCCAGCGGCTGTCCCTTGATGACGTTGCCGGCGATCCGGTAGCGGGCCAGGCCCGGCCCGGCTTCCTGCGGGGGCTGCCGGGATCCGGCCTGCAGTTCCATGACCTCGCTGGACCGCATGCCGGAGATCGCCAGGATCACGGTGATGGCGGCGGTGCGGATGACGCCGATGAGGCCCTCGGCCTCGTCCCGCTGCAGCGGGGCGGTCCAGGGCACCGGTTCCCCTCCGGCCGCGGGGACGGTGCGGGCGCACCGCCCGAATGGCTTGGCGGCGCCCGCGGTGGCCAGGGCTTTCTCGATCTGCGGGCGCAGTCCGGGCAGCCAGCGGGAGGTGAAGTTCCAGAACCCGGCTTCCCGGGCCAGGGCGTCGAGGTTGACGGCGAGCAGCGGGTCACCGGGGTCCCAGCCGTTTGCGAGCCGGCTGCGGACCAGGGAAGCGGTCAGTTCGGGCAGCGGGTCGCGGTCCCGGCAGTGCCTGTCCAGGACCGGCGGGATGCAGGTGAGAGGGTCTTTCAGCGGGGCCCGCCCGCCGGGCGTCGGCGATGTCCGGGACCGCATGGTGGGTGCCTGCCGGAGTTCGGCGGCCAGTTCCGCCGCGCAGGGGCCGAGCGTGGTCACCATGTAGATCGCGGCGGCCAGCAGCGGCTGCAGCACGTGGCCGGGGACCGGCGGCGTCTTGTTCTCCTGCCGTCCGCTGGGCATCTCCGCGATGGCCGATGCCGATGCGCCTTTCCAGGGCCGCAGGTCCTGCCGGGGCCGGTCGGCGGTGAACAGCTCGCGGTAGTTGAGCAGGTCGATGATGACCTGGGCGGCGGAGCGCCGGGTGGCGGGGCTGCGGTCGCCGATCACGGTGTCGGCCTCGTCGCGGACGTGGCGGCGCTGTGCCAGGTAGGCGCCGCAGCAGTCCTCGTCCACGTCGCCGAGGCTCGCGATGCCCTGGTCGCCGAGCCAGTTCAGCCACCGGGTGAGCTCGTCGAGCCGCCCGCCGGCGGTCCGGAGGTGGACCGGGGTCCGGTAGGCGCGGGGCAGCGGGGCCACTGCCTCGTGCCGCGGGGCGAGCATCGCGATGATGAGTTCCTTGGCGGTCAGCCGCCACCGGGGATCGCGGATCGCGGCGAAGCCGAACCTGCGGCTGGCCAGGGACATCTGCACGGGCAGGCCGATGACGCAGGCGAAGTCCCACTCGTCGTCCTCGAAGACGGGCCTGCCTGCGTCCTGCGGAAGCGCGAATCCGGCCTCGCGGCAGACATCAGCGCCGGCGAACGGCGACACTGCGTCCTGCGCTCCGGCGGCGGGGCCGGGCAGGGCGTTCATGCTCATTCGGTGGTCTCCTCGGGGCGCAGGGGAATCTCGTCGTCACGGTCGCTGACCTGGCGTGATGCGGCGGCCAGGACGGCGGGGTCGTAGCGGTCCAGGATCTCGCCGGCCCGCTGGGAGTACGGGCCGAAGACGGCCATGAAGTGTTCGTTCGCCATCTGCCGCCACTGGCGTGCGAAGTACGCCTTGAGCCGCAGCAGGTTCGGCGCGTGCCGCGGAGCGAACACCGCCAGCGGGCAGAGGAGGCAGACCCACGGCCTCGCCGGGCACGGTTTCCCTTTCGGGCCGTGCAGGCCGGACAGCTGGTCGGCGCAGGCGGCGGTGAACACGTCCCGCTGCCCGCCGGCGAGCTCGGCGAGCACGCCGTCGCCGAGCTGGAGGGAGGCGACCAGCTGCGGGTAGCCGTCGGCCAGGGCGGCGGCGCGTTCCTCGGTGATGACGGCCGTCGGCCTGGCCCGGCGGGCCAGGTCGGTGCTGGGCGTCCTCGATGATGGCGTCGAGGGCGTCGCGCTGCGCGGGCGTCGTGGCGGTCAGGTAGTGGTCGCCTTCGGCCTGGGGGCTGTGGTTGGGGTCGATAGTGGCCCGGCCGCTGCCTCTCCAGGCGCTCTTGTCCCGCATCGACTCGTGGGTGGTGCGGATCCGGTGCCGGTGCAGCGTGAGCACCTGCCCTTCCTCGCCGGTCACGTCGTTGCGGGTCAGCCACCGTCGTGTCGCGTTGCGGTTGACCGGTCCCGCGGTGACGTCGGCCCGGCCGGGCTGCGGGATGTTCAGCCAGAGCTGGTCCCGGTCCGGGGACGGGACGAAGTCCCGCAGCAGCCGGGAGTGGTCCAGCCACTGCTCGAGCAGCCGGACCGCCCGCCGGGGCAGGACCAGGCTCTCGGCCGCGGTCCGGTGCTTGACGTAGGACAGCAGGACCGGCGTGTCGCCGGCCCAGTCGATGTCGCCCGTGGCCAGGTCGTCGATGCCGTCGGGGACGATGCCCGAGCAGACGCTGAACGCGAGCACGTAGGCGATCGTGACGTCCAGGTGCGGGAACAGCTCCGACGATGCCCGCAGCAGGCCGGCCCGGCGGGCCGCGGCGGGAGAGGCCCCGGTATGCGCGGCGACGCCCGCGGCCGTCATCGGGCCGTTGCGGGCCAGCAGCCATCGCAGGTTGTCCAGGGTGCAGCCGCCCGCGGCGGGATCCTGGCCGCGGGCGGCCCCGGCCAGGGCGCCCCGGTGTGCCCGGTAAGACGCCGCGGTCATTTCCGTGCTGGCCTGCGTCAGCCGGGCCCAGTCCGCTTCCGGATAGGGCGGAAGCGGGCGCCGGAACGGCTGAAGGTTGTATGCGCGGCCCTCGGCCAGCTCCCGGACCCGGGCATCCAGCGTGCCCCCGTCTGCGGCAAAGCCCCGGAGCATCCGCCGGGTGCATGCCTCCCGGGCTCCCGTAGTTCCCATCCAGAACTCAGCCACCTGAGCCCGCCGCAGGTCAGCGGCACCGCCCGTGAACCCCCGTTCGGCCAGTGCCGTGTCCATCGTGCGCAGCGCGCGGACGTAGTGGCGAACCGAGCCTGCCGAGTCGACCGTCCCGTGCGGGTGGACGAGCCCGGCCAGGCCCGACAGCAGGTCCCGGGCGAGCCGGCTGCCGGCCGCATAGCCGAGCGTGATGACGGCCCGGCGGCCGTCGCTGAACACGCAGGAGATGCCCAGCGGGTCATCAAGCACCTCGGCGGGCATCAGGCCTCGTCCTCCGCGAATTCCTCGCCGGCTTCCCGTTCGGCATCGGCATCGGCGAGCAGGCCCGCGGCCGCCCCGGCGCTCTCGCAGGAATCCCGGTAGATGCGCGTCGTGTCCAGTTTCCGCAGGTACTTCTCCGTGGTCAGGACCGGCGAGTGCCCGAGCAGGTCCCGCAGCACCATCAGCGGGTCGGCCTTGGACAGGTAGAAGGCCAGGGCGGCGTCCGGGCCGGTATCGGCGACCAGCCGGGCGGCCTGCCGGTAGTGCCCGCTGACCAGGCGCTCGAGGGTCCGGATCGCGAAGGAATGTCTCAGGCGATGGGGCGAGACATGAGGAAACCGGGGCTCGGACGTGCGGCGGATCCGGTCGGCGGCGCGCTCGAACACCGTAGGCCAGGCTGTGAACGGGCCGCCGTCGCCGCGGACCGCGACCAGGCCCGACCCGCCGCCGGGCGCGACCAGGCGCCCTCGCTCGCCGGGGGTCAGCGAGTCCCATTTCCGGCGGGTCCCGTTGATCCGCCCGCCCCGGGCGTCAGGAGCGGTGACCAGCAGCGGCCCTCCCTGCCGGCGAGTCGGGAGCCATTCCGAGCCGTCCGCCGCCGCGGCCCGGTCCAGCTCCAGGTACTGATGCACTGATGCCAGGGCGTCGTAGCTGATCCAGGTCGTGCGGAATTTCCGGCCCTTCGTCACCCCGGACGGCACCGGGAACGGGATCGGGGCACCGGCCGGCTTCGCCGGCAGCGGCGGGATCTCCCAGGCCAGCAGGTAGCTGAACTCCTGCAGCCGCAGCCCGGTGGCCAGCGCGAGCTCGCCGACCGCGGCATTGCGGGCCAGTTCCCGCCCGCGGTAGCCGTCGCCGGGTCCCAGGCCCCGCAGGCTTTCCAGGAACAGCTCCGCGAAGTCGGCCTCCAGGTACTTGATGCTCACGTGCGGCCTCGGCGTCCGGCGCACCGCCAGGTTCACCTTCACCTCGCGGCCGGTGCCGTTGAACAGCGCCCGGGCGGTCCGGTAGGTGAACGGCTCGGCCTGCGCGTGGCCCTCCTCGATCGCCCACCGGTAGAACAGGGACAGGACGCTCATGTGCTGGGCCCACGTCGTGGCCGCGAGCCGTTCCGCCGGCGGGCCTGCCGCACGGTGCTCCGCGTACTTGCCCAGCGCCTGCTTCAGCCGGCCGCGGGAGTCGAACAGGCCCACGTCGTGCGCGGACAGGAACTCCATCCACTCCCGGACCGCTCTCGCGTAGTACTCCCACGACTTCGGCGACGGTGCGCCGCTGGCCGGCAGCACACGCAGCCACCGGTTCACCGCGGCCGACGGGCGGGGCGCACCAGGCCCGTCCTCGAACAGGAGGTCGTCATCGACCAGGACCGGCATCCGCTCCGCGATCAGCGGCCGGCTCGCGATATCCCAGGACTCCCAGCCCTGCGACGAGAAGAAGCTCAAGATCATGAGCCGGAACGATAGAAACACGACACGGCCCGCCGCAGCCGAAATCCCCAGCTCTCACAGGGTCCTGGAGCTAATCGCGACACGGTCGTTAAGCAGGAACAAAGTGCCGCAGGTCATGCAGCGTCCAGTTCGTGCCCAGCACCTTGTTCGCGCGGATCAGCACCGCGCGCATCGCCGGGTAGGCCAGCGGCCGGTGCGGGCGCCGCAGCGTCACCCACAGCGGGTCAGCCGCACCCCACGAAACCCGATCCCCCAGTCCCTGCCAGTAAAGCCGCAGCCAGTTGAACGCGTCCGCCGAGGCCGGCAGCCACTGCAGCGCCCCGCTGCCCTTGCGGAACACCCCGATCAGTTGCTGGCCCACATCCACCCGGCAGCAGGTCACCCCCAGCAGCTCCGAGGCCCGCGCGCCGGTCGAGATATAGAACGCCACGATCGCCCGGTCCCGGTCACTGCCCAGCGCGGCGAACAGCGCATCGAAAGCGGCATCGGGAAGGTAACGCGGCTCCTGCCGCGGGAGTCGCGGCTGGAAATCCGCCCGCCGGCCCCGCTCGAACAGCTCCAGCGGGTTATGGTGCGCGTCAGCCCGGTCACCGTCCCGGCCACGCCGACCCGGCATCGGGTTCAGCATCGGCCCGGTCCCGGCTTCCCGGTGATACTCGTAGAACGCCCGGACCACCGCCCGGTTGTGCCGCCTGGTCCGCACCGCGTACTGCACACCCGGATACCGCTTGCGGGTCACTGGATTGACCGACCCAGGCGACGGGGCACCTGGAGCGCGCCGCCGCTCGGGCTTCCTAGCCACCTCCAGCCACAGCATGAAATCCCGCGCCTCAACCCGGCCCGCCCGATCCCACGCGACGCCAACCGCCCACAAGAACCGGAACCACCGCAGCAACGCCAGCGCATACGAACGCGCGCTGCCCGCGCTGCCGCCGCACGCCCCCTGATCCAGCAGGAACTCGGTCACCGCCACGACCTCGGCCCCGTCAGCGCCGACCAGCCGCACCGGCAGAACCCGATCACCCGGTGCCCGCACCACCGCCCCTACCGCCGGAACGGCCAGCCGCCCGACATCCCGCAGCCCGGATTTCCCCATTGATGTACCCCCATGCTCGCCGACCCGACGGTCACAGAGGAACACACCCAGGCCCCGAACTGTGGGAGCCCTAAGCACCGCTCACGGCCCTCAAGCTGGGGAAACAGCCACGCTCCGTGACGTCAGCCGCCTGTGGAGATCGCCGCCTTAGTTCGGTCAACAGGTCACCCAGGCCCATGCCGCCCAGTCTGATAAGGGACAAGGCCAGGTAGAAGCAGGCCAGCGCGGCGGCGCCGATGGCCGCGCGGCCGAGGGGGCCGGGCTGGTGGCTGGTGAGCGCGGCGACACCCAGCAGCGCGAGGGTGCCGACGCAGGCAGCGGCAGTGAGCGGGTCCGGCAGCCGCCGGACGGCTGCGTCGATGAAGGCGAGGGGAACGGCGAGCAGGGCCAGCCAGGCCAGTGCCGCTAGCTCCCAGGCAGAAGACGCGCGGACGGCTACGGCGCCCAGGGCGAGTCCGGCTACCAGCTCTGCAAGCAGCGGATACGGCCCGATCCGGGAGCGGCAGGATGGGCAGCGACCGGTGACGGGCAGCAGCGACCGCCACCGCCAGCGGTCCGGCAGGATCTCGTGGCCGCAGGCTGGGCAGGCGCGGCGGGACGGCTGGCCCGGTTCGGTGCTGCGGGCGAACACGCTGGCGCGTATCCGCGGGCCCGCGAGCAGGCCCGCGGCGGCCGCGGCGAGGATCCAGGGCAGCGTCACCGCGTCCCCCCGCTTCGGGCTGGGCATGGGCGTGCCCGGTTGGGGCCGCGTCCGGTGGCCCGGACCGGCTGCTTAGCTGGCGTGCTGCCCCTGAAGGCTGATGTGCGTACCAAGGTCGGCTTTGAGTGCCTCCTCCAGCATCTGCCGCGTCATCTTGCCCGCGACGCTGACCGCGCTCGCACCGTCGGGGGACGCGGTGAGGTAGATCATGAACTGGCTGAGCCGCCGCGCTCCCGGGAGCGCGGCCAGGCCCGTGATGTCGACCAGCTCGGTCAGGTCGCGGGGGGCGTCCAGCCGGATCCCCGCCTGGGCGGCTGGCTCACCCGAGGTGGCCAGCCCGAGCTCACCCGTTAGCAGCGCCGCGAATTCGCCGGGGATCTGGACGGCCCGTTCGAATCGCCGCTGCCACGACGAGGGGCTCGCTGGCGGCGGGGTCTGGCCGTCTGCGCCGCGCGGTTCCACATGGAGGATCAGCAGCGCGTAACCTTCGACCCGGCCATGCCGCCGGATCCCGTCGGGCAGCTCCAGCCGCGCCGAGGCCACGCCGTCGCCCAGCACCATGTCGATGATGCTGGACGTACTGGTGGCCTGGCGCGCCCACGCCGCGTTCTGACCGGCATCCGTCAGGTCTGCCAGCAGCTCCGCGACGGCCGGCTTTTGCAGGAAGGCGGCGAAGGCGGCCCTGATGGCGGGCCAGTCCGGATCCTCGCCGACCTGGCCGCAGCCGATCAGCACCACCAGCCGCACCCACGGCGGCCGGTCTCCTGGCTGCTTCATGTACGTGGTGCCCGGCAGGGCGATCTCCATCGCCAGGGCCGGAGCGCGCGCCTGCATGCCATCGGCGGTGATCTGCCACCGGCCGGTGATCAGCCGGGCTGGCCGGCGAAATGCCGGACGCACCCAGGTAACCAGCCCGACCACCCCGACGACGACCAGCAGCAAGAAGGCAACCGCGGCGATGACGGCCAGCAGGTCAAAGACGGGCTGGCGCCACGGCGAGCCGTTCGCCCGCGAGGCGATGAAGCCCGCGAAGGCACCGCCGATAGTGGCTACCCCGGTGCACCACCCGATGACGCCGCTGGCGCTCCAGGGACCGATCCGCCTGTCTGGCATACCCGTCAGCGTACGGCCCGCGCCGGACATGCCGCGCGTATCACAGGACCGCAGCCACAGGCAGGTTCGGTCTCACAGCCCGGCCCGCTCGATCACCACGGCCAGGCGCCGTTCGAGGTGACCGCGGGCCTGGTCCACGTCGCCGGCGATGCCGCTCATCGCGACAGCCGCGGTGATGATCACATCAGATAGCTCGGCGAGCAGGTCATCCCGGGACCGGCAGGTCCCCTTCCTGCTGTTCAAGCCCTGCATGCCGATGAGCGCCTCGGCGGCCTCGCCGACCTCTTCGGTCAGCTTGAGCAGCCGGATCTCGGCCGGGACATCCCCATGATGGACATGCAGCTGGCCGACCTGCTCCCACATCGCATCCTCCAGCAATATTCAGGTGGCGGCCCGGTGCTGGACGTACTACTGAGCCGCCACTTCCCACTACCTCGGTCATCAACTGGCCTGACCCGCTGACAGTACCGGCCCCGGCAGCCAGTCACAGGCGCACACAAACGCAGCCGGCCTGCTGGTGTGATACGGCCAGCGCGCACCCACTGTGCTGCGCGGGCCGTAGCCGGCGCCAATCCGAGCGTGACCGTGATGCCGGCATGACCGGTGAGGCCGACCTGCTGGGGTACCTGGTCGCTCTCGGGCAGCAGTCTTGCATTACCTGGCCTGGTCGCGGAGCAGGGTCATGCCGTCCCAGGGGCCGTGGCCGGGGACGTGGCGGAAGGCGTCGCGGGGCAGGTCGGATGGCCATCGGCCGGTCAGGGCGAGGCCGGTGGTCAGCTGGCCGACGGCGTCGGCGGCCTGGGCGCCGCGGCCGTTGCCGCCCAGGGCGATGGTCAGGCGGCCAGGTTCGAGGACGTCAATGTAGGGGCGGCGGTGGGCGGTGTAGGCGTCGGCGCAGCGACGGGCGTGCCAGGCGCGGACGCGGACGCCGGGCAGCAGGCCGGCCAGGACCTCGCGCAGGGCTGGCAGCGGGCCGTCATTGTCGCCGTGGTCGTACCAGGCGCGTACGGCGGCGGGATCGGGCAGCCAGTGGTCGATCATCGTGTTGGCGCCGGCCTTGAGATAGGTGCGCCCGTCGGGGTAGCGGATCGGCGGCAGCACGTACAGGTCCGCCAACTGCGGGTGGTCGATCTCGCGGTTGATGCACGGCATCGCGTCTAGTTCGGCGGCCTGCTGGTCGTCGAGCTCGGCCATGGCGTAGACCTCGGACTTGGCGCGCAGCGCCACCGGCGCCGGCAGCAGGTCCGACCCGGCCGCGAACGCGCCGCTGGCCACGATGGCCGCCCCGGCGCGCAGCCGGCGGCCGTCGTCCAGCTCGGCTTCCATCCCCGTGACGGACCTGCGCAAGGCCCGGACGGCACCCGAGGTGATCACGGCGCCGTGGGCTTGCGCCGACCGGGTGGCCAGGGCGACGTAGCGCCGCGGGCTGAAGTGCCCTGCGGTCGGCTGGTGCACGATCGTGTCGCCTGGGCCGAACCGGGCCATCGGAAACCCAGCGCGTGCCGCGTCCACAGTCAGGGTCCGGATTTCTGTGCCCTGCCGTTCGCGGACTGCGGTGGCGGTGCGGTAGCCAGGGCCGCCGCGAGTCGCGGTCAGCGCCCCGCACGGCGTGATCAGCATCGGGTCCAGCTCGGTCATGCCATCGCGAGCACGCCGGTTCAGCTCCGACCACACGAGGTCCCGGCTGGCATCCCCGATGATCCGACCCTCATCATGGTGCGCGCCATACGCCGCAGAGCCGTCCGAACGCGCATTGGGTCCAACCACCGTAACCGTGGCATGCGGTGCCAGGTACCGGGCAATCGCCGCGCCGAACATCCCGTTGCCGACGATCACGAAGTCCACGACGGCATCATTTCCCGGGCTCCATCGAGGATGACTCCCTGACCTCGTCCATTCGCTGCCCGATAGCGAGCTCCTCGTTGTAGCGGATGAGATCCGGCACGAGCGCGGCTTCCCCTAGACCTCATGAAGCAGCCGGGGCCTCGGTGGTGATGCCGAGCTTGGTGACGCGAGCGGCGATCCACCGGACCCGCTCGGCGGTGGTCATGTTGGGCGGGATGTCGATGACGCGCTGCCCGACGGTGGCGCAGGTCGAGCGGACGACCCGGTCGGCAGCCGACTGCAGGTCCAGGACCTTGGACCGGTACAGGTCGCCCGCCTGGTGCTGGGCGAACCGGTCGCAGCAGTAGAACACCGCGTCGTAGGCCGGCGCCCAGGCCTCGCAGAACGCGTTCATCGCGTCCAGCACGGCGGCCTCGCGGCTGCCGGGCGGGGTCTGCAGCACCAGCCAGGCGTAGGCCATCACGTTCGCGATGGTCTTGTCCGCGATGATCATTGTGTGCTGGCGCGCGGCCCGCAGCTGCGCCGACAGCTGGGCGGCGAACAGGTCAACCTCGGTCTCCAGGTCGAAGGTGCCCTTGTCGTGCACGACGATTTCCTCGATGAACGGGCTGTGCCGGGCGGGCTCCTCGACGGTGGCGACGTGGATGCCGCGCTCGCGGTAGTGGGCGGCCAGGGCGTGGGTGAGGGTGGTCTTCCCGGAGGCGTGGGTGCCCTCGATGGCCAGCACGACACAATCACGCAGCATCGGTTTCCCCCAGCAGTGCGGTAAACCCGGGATGGGCCAGCCAGCTGAGCACGTCGCCCAGCTCACTGGCGAGGAGCCGGTTGACGTTGAGGCTGGGCTGCCACCGGGCCAGCCCGGCGGCGCGGGCGGCGACCATCGCGGTGGACAGGGAGTGCCGCAGGTTCAGCACGGTGATCTTCTCCCGCGCCGTAACATCGCCGAGGTCCAGCCAGCGGCGGTGCAGCGCGGTCATCGACGTGCCGTGCAGCTCGGGCTGCGTCACATCCAGCCGCAGGTCAGCGCAGACGTCAACAAGACGGCGCGACCGACAGGCCAGGATATGCCCGGCGTCATAGCGGGTGTCCAGGAACTGCGGCTGGCCGGAGAGATCCTGCCGCCGCAGCCGCCACGCGGCAACAGCGGCGGCGACCGCTGGCGGCCGGGCGTCGGCGGCTGCGGCAGCCAGCACCGCCAGGTCGCTGCACAGCTGATGGCCAGCAATCAGGCTGGCGTGCCCCAGCAGGCAACCCAGCGCGGCATCCGCGCTGGCCACCAGGTCGGCTCCTTCGCTGGCCTCCTGCACGTAGGCCGATGCATACCAGAACCGGGCCGTGCCCGGGCCGGTGCTGGCACCGCTGGCGGGCACGGGGAGCCAGATCACCGAGTAGCAGAACGGCACGTTGCCGCCCCGGACCCGGTAGTTCTTCGACCACTCCACGTCAATAGCCGCCACCAGGCGGGTCCCGGGCGGGCACGCGGGCACCAGGCCGGAACCAGGAATGTTGCTGCTAACGATCACTGTCGGCTCCCGCTGGCAGCTGCCGGTGCCTCGGCACCGGACCAGCCGCGGC
>Ga0335073_10001208_pt1 | contig 34397 bp, 26 predicted proteins | sample Lox_Sample_22_FD_207093 | JGI IMG/M metagenome (GOLD analysis project Ga0335073, IMG submission 207093) | Soil microbial communities from Loxahatchee National Wildlife Refuge, Florida, United States - Lox_Sample_2.2 | ecosystem: Environmental > Terrestrial > Soil > Wetlands | place: USA... | reverse complement strand
GTGGTGCTGCACACCAACCTGGGACGCGCGCCGCTCGCGGCATGGCAGCCTCTTACGGGATACTCCAACCTGGAATACGATCTCGCGGCCGGACGGCGCGGCAAACGCGACACCCACACCGCGGACCTGTTCACGCGCTTATTGGGAACCGCCGCAATCGCGGTCAACAATAATGCGGCAGCCATTTTTCTGTCGTTGAACGAGCTCGCTTCCGGCGGCGAGGTGGTGGTGTCGCGCGGCGAACTCATCGAGATCGGCGACGGCTTTCGCATTCCCGAGATCATGGCGCGCTCGGGCGCCACGCTCTGCGAGGTCGGCACCACCAACCGTACACATATCGACGACTACCGCGCCGCCATCAACGGCCGGACCCGCCTGCTGCTGCGCGTGCATCCCAGCAATTTCCGCATGACCGGTTTCACAGCCCGCGTGGAATTGCGCGAGCTGGCGGCACTCGGACGCGAGCGCGGCCTGCCGGTTTATGAGGATCTGGGCAGCGGCTGTCTGGTCGACCTGCGCCCGTTCGGAATCGACGAGCCGCTGGTTCGAGAGAGTCTCGGCGCCGGCGCGGACCTGGTCTCGTTCAGCGGCGATAAGCTGCTCGGCGGACCGCAAGCTGGAATTCTCGCGGGCAAGCCGGAGATAGTCGCGCGCCTGCGGCGCAATCCGCTGTTCCGCGCGCTACGGCTCGACAAGCTCATCTACCAATCGCTCGAAAATACCCTGCGCAGTCTGCTCTGCGAACGCTGGGACGCCGTGCCAGCTCTGGCGATGATCCGGCAGCCGGCCGACGAAATTCGCGCGCGCGCCCAGAAGTTGATCTTCGCCGTGCCTGGAATTCGCGCCGAAGTAGTCCCTGGAAACTCGGTGATCGGCGGCGGCGCCACGCCCGAACAATCGATTCCCACGTGGCTGATCGCAATCTCACTCGACGATTTGGCGGGTGCCGAGGCGCGTCTGCGGGCGGGCGATCCGCCGGTGATTGCGCGCATCGAAGACGATCGCCTGCGACTGGATTTGCGAACCGTGTTGCCGGAAGAGGAAGCGCAATTAGCAAGCGCGCTGCAAGCGATCGCCTAGTTGGCCCGTTCCTGGTACGTGCCTTCGGACGTATTGATGCGAATCTTTTCGCCTTCGGTGATGAACGGCGGCACCTGCACCACCAGCCCCGTCTCCATCTTGGCGGGCTTGGTAACATTGGAAACGCTGGCGCCCTTGAGCCCGGGCTCGGTTTCCACCACGGTCAGATCCACCGTCGCCGGCAGTTCCACACCGATCGCCTTACCTTCGTAAAACTCCACCGTCACGTGAAGCTGCGGAATCAGATACTGCACGGCGTCGCCCAGCAGGTCCTTCATGAGGTGCATTTGTTCGAACGTCTCGATGTTCATGAAGTAGTAGTACTCGCCATCGTCGTACAGATACTCCATTTCCTGCTCTTCGAGCATGGCTTTCTCCACGCGGTCTTCCGAGGAGAAGCGGTGCTCGATCATGGTACCCGAACGCAGATTGCGCATGCGCACCTGAACGAAGCCGCGCAGGTTCCCGGGCGTGCGGTGCGTCATGGAGAAGACCGAATACAGATCGTTGTTGAACTTGACGATCATCCCCGGACGCAGTTGTGTTGCAGTGATCATGAAACTCCTTAGCTGTTGACTTGACCCTACTGGTTTCGAAACCTTCAGTATAGCAGCAGGCGCTCCATCTCCGTCGCCAGCCGCTCGGTCTGCGGCAGGATGGCGGCCTCGAGCTGCGGATGGTAGCCGACCCACGTATCGAGCGCGCCCACGCGCCCCACGGGAGCATCCAGGTTCGCGAACAGTTCATCGGCAATGCGCGCGGCGATTTCCGCCCCGTATCCCCACGAAAGGCAATCTTCGTGCGCCACCAGCACGCGGCTGGTCTTCCCGACCGATGCCGCAATCGCCTCCCAATCGTAAGGCGCGAGGCTGCGCAGGTCGATGATCTCGATACTCACCTGCGCCATACGCCGCTCCACCTGGGTCGCCGCCAGCAGCGATTTCTGCACCAGGGCTCCATAGGTGACGACGGTGAGATTCTGGCCTGGTCTTACCACCCGGGCGCGCCCGAACGGAATCGTGAAATCCTCGCCGGGATGGGGCGAGCGATTGTAAGGTTCGCGGTACAGCCGTTTGTGCTCGAGGAACAACACCGGATCGTCGGAACGTAGCGCCGTGCGCATCAGCCCGCAGGCATCCAGCGCATTCGATGGGAAAAGCACGCGCAGACCGGGGATATGCGTGAACTCCACTTCGCCGCACTGGCTATGATAGATGGCGCCGCCGTTGAGATATCCGCCGATGGGCACGCGGATGACCGCGGGGCTGGCGAATGCGCCGTTGGAGCGCCAGCGCATGGTCGCGAGCTCGTCGCGAATCTGCATCATCGCCGGCCAGATATAATCCATGAACTGAATTTCGGCGACGGGCTTGAGCCCGCGCACCGCCATGCCGATGGCGCGGCCCACAATCGAAGCTTCGGCCAGCGGAGTGTTGAAACTTCTTTCGGCGCCGAACTCGCGCTGCAATCCCCCGGTCACCTTGAACACGCCGCCTTTGCCCTTCACCTCTTTCAGGTTTTCCTCGCGGGTGCAATCGGCCACATCCTCGCCAAACACCAGAATGTTGGGATTGCGGCGCATCTCCTCGCGCAAAGCGGCGTTGATCAGGTCCACCATGGTCATCGGCTCGCCGCGGAATTTGGGCTCGGAAGCGAAGTCCGGCGATGTGGGATCCACGGTTTCAGAATACAGGTGGCGCATCGCCGTATCGGCCGCCGGCGGCACATCGTGCAGGGCGCGGTGCGTGGCATCGTGCACTTCCTGGTCGATCTCATGGGTGATGAGTTGGAGCCGCTGGCGGTCCAGTATTCCCTGCTCGACGAGCCATTGCGGAAAGCGGATCACCGGGTCGCGCTCGGCTTCCGCCTCGCGCTCGGCTTTCGTCTTGTAAAGCCGCTCATCGTCCGAAAGCGAGTGCGAATAAAGCCGCACAACTTGGGCGTGGACCAGCGCCGGCCCGCGGCCTCCGCGGCACCAGGCGGCCGCTTCCTCGATGGCGCGATAAGACGCCAGAAAATCCGTGCCGTCCACCTCCATCCGGAGCAGGCCGGGAAAACCGGCGGCTAGTTTCGCCACGTTGCCGCCGGCGGTCTGACACTCGATGGGGACGGAAATCGCGTAGCCGTTGTCCTCGATCAGAAACAGCACCGGCAACTGTCGCAGGCAAGCCACGTTCAACGATTCCCAGAATTCGCCTTCGCTGGTGGCGCCATCCCCGCCGGTGACCATGGTGATTTCGTCGGCGGCGGCGCGGCCATAGCGCGAGGCCTCTGCGCATCCCACGGCCTGATTGAACTGCGTGCCCGTGGGCGAGGAAGAACTTACAATGTGGAGTTGCCGATGCCCCCAATGCGAAGGCATTTGCCGGCCGCCGGAAGACGGATCGTCGGCCGCGCCCACCGCCTGCTGCAACATCTCGTGCAGTGTCACGCCCAGAGTGAGGCACAGCGCGCGATCCCGGTAATAGGGGAAAAGCCAGTCGATTCCCGGCCGCAGAATCATGCCGGCGGCAACCTGCACGGCCTCGTGCCCGGCGGCGCTGATCTGAAAATAGATGCGATTCTGGCGTTTGAGCGCTACCTCGCGATCGTCCAGACGGCGCGAGGTGTGCATCAGGCGGAAGGCGCGAACAAGCTGCTCAGGTTCCAGCCCCTCGAAACGGGTGGTAGCGGAGGCTGGTGCGCTGGTAGACGAAATGGTCGAGATGCGGGAGTCCCCCCACATCCAGTTTACGCTCTGATCACCACTTCGCGTAAGCGGTCTTTTGTGAGGAAGAACTTCACCGAATCCGACTTGGTGAAGAGCCGTTCCAGGCTGCGATTATTGAACAACTGCATGGGGCGCCGCGTGCCTTGCTGCAGGACCTGGAGGTTCTTCACGTCCTGGATGCGAAACGCGTAGCTGGGCACAGCTTCCAGCTTGTCGTCGGCGTGGAAGAAGGCCAGCATGTAACTGCCCGGGCGCACCACTTTGTGCAGCCTTTCGACCACCGCGGTGAGCAATGCCGGCGCCAGATATTCCAGCACATCCCAGATAAGTACGCCGTCGAAGTGCCCTTCGGGATAATCCAGCGCCTGGCGCAGAAAGTAGTCGATCAAGCCCGGATTCGACTGATCCGCCATCCCGTCGGCGCTGGAGGTCTCCTTCAGGATCTGCAGGAAGTTCTCGGAATAGAGCCGATGCCCCAGGTCGGTGATAAAGCTGACGTTCTGCTGGGTCGCGCCGCCCAAGTCGAGCAACGTGAGCCCGGAAAGGCCGTGAATATGGGTGAAGAATTCCTCCAGGCCCCGGCTGGAGCGCGTCATCACGCCATTTTGCGCGGCAATCGTGCGGGAGGGAGAGGCGACGCGGCCAGTGCCGTCGTCGCCCTTCTTCCCGTTGCGTGACCCGGAAAACCACATCGGGACCCCCAACAGCTATCGCCGGTTCTCCGCGACAGGCGCAGGCGTTGGTGCCGAAGTCTGGTTGGCGGCCGGCGCCGCGGCAGAGGCGGCTTGCTTCGGCGCCTTCACCGGCTCCGGCTTGATGATGTCGATGCTGCCCTTGAAATAGGCGCCGTCTTCGATCACGATGCGGGCGGTGCGGATGTCGCCCAGAAGCTTGGCGTCTTTACGGATCTCCAGGCGGTCGAAGGCCTCCACGTTTCCCTGGATCGTGCCCAGCACCAGAACTTCGCGGGCTTTGATGCTCGCCTGTATGGTGCCGTGCGGCCCGATGGTCAGCTTGTGCTCGGAAGCTTCCAAAGTCCCTTCCACCGTACCATCCACGTACAGATCTTCTTTGCTGTAGATCTGGCCAACCACTTTGACTGACTTTCCAATTGAATTGCCGCTGCTCGCGGGCTCGAATCTCGATACGGGGGTGCTCGACACGGATGTGATCTCCTTTTTCACTTCCAGGGGAGTTGCCACCGGAGCGGGCGCACTGGCCGCGACCGGCGGTGCGCTTGGTGTTACCGGCGGATTGAAGGGTTTCGGCGGTTCTTCGTCCCGGCGCTTATTCCACATACCGCCCTCCTCGGATTATGATTACGTTACGCATATTACTGCTCTCTAGTCTAAGGGGCATCCGTACAAATCGCAACGTCTATCTGTTACGGTTTTCCGGCCGGCCTCCTGGCCCGGGTTTCGATCACAATGGGCGTCCCCCGGAAACCGAATTGCCGCCGGATTCGATTGGCCAGATGCCGTTCGTGGGAAAAGTGAAGCGGCCCTCCGCGGTCCACAAACACCGCAAAAGCGGGCGGCCGGATGGAGTGCTGAGTAATGTAAAAAATCTTACGTTCCTCGAATTTGAGTTGCTCTACGAAACGATTTAATTCGCCGGTGGGAATCCGCCGCGACGCCGACTCATAGCACTCGCGAATTAATGGAAATAGCGACTCCACGCCCGCGCCGCTGCGCGCCGAAAGAAACACCACCGGCGCATAGTCCAGGAATTTGAATGAATCGTGGATATCCTGCTCGAATTGGCGTTTCTTACTGCCTTTCGGCCCCTTCACCTGGTCCCACTTGTTCACGCAAACGATGAGCGCGCGACCGCCCTCGTGGGCATACCCCCCGATCGTGGTATCGAGCCCCACCACGCCTTCCGTGGCGTCGAGCAGCAGCAAAACCACGTGCGCCATGCGGATGTGGCGCCGCGCCATCACCACGCTCAGCTTTTCGGCCATGTCGCGCGTCTTTCCCTTGCGCCGGATGCCGGCCGTATCGACGAAAATGTACTCCACGCCGTTGCGATGAACCTTCTCATCCACGGCGTCGCGAGTGGTGCCGGCGATGGGAGAGACGATGGCGCGTTCCTGGCCGGTGAGCGTGTTCAAGAGAGTCGATTTGCCCACGTTCGGGCGGCCGATAATCGCCACTTTGATTACTTCGGCGGCCGTTTCGGGCCCGGGCTCGGCCGCCGATTGGGTCTTCGGAAATTCTGCCGTCGCATGGTCCAGCAGGGCATCCACCCCGGTGCCATGTTCGGCGGAAACCGGAAAAATGTCGGCGATGCCCAGGCTGTAAAATTCGTGCGCCAGGCTTTCGCGTTCGCTGGTATCGATCTTATTGACCGCCAGCGAGACCGGCTTTCCGAGCTTGATCAGCATGCGCGCCAGGTCGCGGTCGGACCCGGTGATTTCGGCGCGCCCGTCCACCAGGAAGATGATGTGAGCCGCCTTGCGCAACGCCACTTCCGCCTGGCGGAGAATCTGCGCCGGAATGTGCTCCTGTTCCTCGACTACGATGCCGCCGGTGTCGATTAACTCGAACGGGCGTCCGTCGTGTTCGGCCTGTCCGTGGATGCGGTCGCGCGTGATGCCGGGTTCGTCGCCCACAATCGAGCGGCGCTGGCCGGTAATGCGATTGAACAATGTGGACTTTCCAACGTTGGGCCGGCCCACAATGACCACTGTGGGAATGGCATTGAGCATGGAATTATTCATGATGCCACAACCCGGCAAAAGACGCTTTGGAGGCGGCTCACCAGGCGGCTGCGATTGACGCGTTTTTCCTTGCTGTAAGCGTCATCCACCGCGGCGTGAAGGCCGCTGAAGAGGAAAACCGCGGTGAAACGGCAATCCTCCAGCTTCCAAGCCCCGGCATCGGCGCCGCGGCGCAATAAATCGGCCAGATGGTCGATGACGATGTTATCCACGAGGCCTTCACGCGTCGGAGGCCGCGAGCCGAAGAAGAGGATATCGTGCAAGGCGATGGAATCGAGGTAGCTGGCCACTCCGGAAGCGGCCCACGCCGCCAGTTTTCCGTTCCAGTCCGCCGGCGGCGCGGCGTCCACCGCGCGGCGGACCTTCGCCAGATGTTCTCCGGCGAAACGTTGTTCGAGCGCCGCGAGCACGTCCTCCTTCGAGGAGAAGTAAAGATAAAACGTCCCTTTCGCGACCTTGGCGCCGGACGTAATCTGCTCGATGGTGGTGGCGGCAATGCCGTGCTTGAGAAACAGGCGCTCGGCGGACTTCATCAATTGCGCCCGCCGCTCTTCAGGTGGTCTGGTCCGCATGGCGGCTCTTTTCGCTCAACTCCGGAAATAGCATTGTCCATAACCCTACCACCGCGAGCGTTCCCAATCCACCCAGGAGCGCCGCCGGAACGGTACCGAACAGGGCGGCGGCCGCGCCCGATTCGAACTCGCCCAACTCCGCCGATGCGCCGATAAAGATCCAGTTGATGGCGCTCACGCGCCCGCGCATGGCGTCCGGCGTGGCCGTCTGCACCAACGTGTGGCGAATGACCATGCTCACCATGTCGAAGCCGCCGGCCCCCGCGAGAGCCGCGAGCGACAGCCAGAAACTGGTGGACAGCGCGAAAACCGCCGTCGCCACGCCAAATCCCGCGACGCAAGCCAGCATCGACCGCGCCGCTCCCTGCCCGGCTGAACGGCGCGACAAAAGCAGACCGACCGCCGCCGCTCCGATGCCCGGGGCGCAGCGCAGGCAACCGAGCCCCACCGGTCCGACAGCCAGAATGTCGCGGGCGTAAATCGGAAGCAGGGCGGTGACGCCGCCTAGAAGGACGGCGAAAAGGTCGAGCGAAAGCAAGGCCAGCAGCAACCGGTTGGCGCCGACATATCGGACGCCGGCGAGCAGGCCTTCATCAGCGGCCGGTTCGGCGCGTCCGGCCGCGGGCAGGCGCCATGCCTGCGTCAGGCCGAACAGGTATAACGCCGCCGCGGCCGCAAAAACCATGCGGCCGGCGAAGGCGTAGAGCAATCCGCCGAGCGCCGGTCCGGCGATGGCGCAGATCTGGAATGCCGAAGTCGAAGCCGCCACGGCGCGCGGGAACTCTTCCGCGCTGACGATTGCCGGGAGGATCGCGGACATCGCCGGCGATCCGAAGGCCCGCGCCGTCCCCAACAGGAACAGCAGCAGATAGACCGGTAGCGCCGAAGGCGGCGCCGGAATCGTCCACAGAGCAAACGCCGCCACGCATGCCGCCTGCGCCGCGGCCGACCATGCGATCAGATTTCGGCGCTCCCATCGGTCCGCGGCGTGGCCGGCCAGGAGCGCGGTGGCGGCGTTCGGGAGAAACTGCGCCAGCCCGGCGTACGCCAGGCTCATGGGGCTGTGGGTGAGCGAGTAAAGATGCCAGCCGATGGCGACATTCAGCATCTGCGACGCCAGCTCGCCGGCGGAATGAAGCGCCAGGAACGGGGTGAGGGGACGGGCCATACGAAGTCAGAATATCGCACTGACCGCCAGTCAGTCAATAATGACCGCCGGTCAGTCATACAAAGATCCCGCAGTCGGCGCGCGGCGATTCGGTGTCGATAGGAACATCCGCACCGGTTCAAGCCATTTGATGTTCCGGCATCCGATCGGCAGGATTACAGCCCCAAAGCGCATCCGGCCAAGCTTTGGGCGTTCGCGACTTTGTGCCATCGATCACGCAGCTTGAGGGATCACGCGTGAGCGCGCGAATATCGGCAAATTCCCACGCAACGCGCCAGGACGCGCCGGGAAACCCGCGCGCTCCAAACGGTGGAACGATGGCGTATTTTAAACCGGAATTTCGCCTGCGGCGATAGCCTTGGCCTTCCCGGGTTGCGAACGGTTCGAAATGCCGATCACCCTATCTTCCGACTTGAGATAAGCGTTCGGGTCGTGATGGAGCGCCCCGTCGGGCAGCCATTCCCAAAGCGAACCCAGGTCTTTACGAACCTGATCGGAATAGAAGGTGGGCAGCTCCGTGGTTTCCTGCTCATAGAAGGGCAACAGCTGTTCGTCGGTGTCCAGGCGGCGCCGAACATCCTCGTGGTAGCGGCAACGGCCCCAACCCTCCGACGAGATGGCGCGCACCACGTTCATCCATCGCGAAGTCACGCCCTGTGTAGCCCACAACCGTTTTAGAATCGCAGTCGGGCTGAAGGAATACCGGCTGAGGCTGATGACATGCTCGTAGAAGCGCTGCCATGTGTAGTTCCTGGGCCGGACGTTCATTGCCTGATTGTTATTCAGGAAATGAAACGGGAAGGGGACCACGCGGCCGTCCCGCTGATAACTGAGATTGACAGCGGCTGCGCGGCCGAACGCGGTAAGCAGCGAATACGCCGGAAACGCCCCGGGCGTCATATCAAGAAAGCGCTTGGTGAGTTCAAAAGGCTCGGCTTCTTCGTCGCAATCGAGCCCGAAGACAAAGTTGGTTTGGACATAGGGGATATATCGCAGGATCTGGTTGACATGCTCGGAAACCTGCCGGACCTTCGCAATTCCCTGGTTGCCGCCCGTCTTGGACTTACCGCCCATGTCGTACCACGACTCGATTCCGGGCAGCACCGCTCTGAAATTATTCTTCTTGAGGCGCTTCAGGTGGGGCTCGGATAGCAGCGCCAAGCTGCTCTCGGCAAGAAAGTCCATGCTGCCCGGCGGCGCGGACTCTTCGATTATGTCCATGATGGCATCGAACCTGACGCCGAAGTTGGGATCGTGCCAGGCGACCATGGGTTGCTTAAACTTGGTGGCCAGAAACCGCAGGTCGTCACGAATGCCGTCGGCGTCCATGGGCTGATAGGGCACTACGGCGTCGATGCAAAAGGCGCAGGTGTACGGACAGCCCAGGCTGCTGAGCATGGGCACCATTTTGAGTATGGGAGCTTTCTTGAGGGTGGCTTCGATGAACGGCCAGCGTTCGCGGACCCCAGGAAGGGAGTGGGGCTGCGTTTTGGAGGCCATCTGCAATCCCTCCGGCCGGTGCTGCGAACAGTCCCGTAGGATGTCGCGGAGAACTTCCCGATCGGTGAAACCGCAAACGTAGTCGAAATATTTGGCGGCGTCCTCGGGATAGCAGCGGCCGTGCGAGCCTCCGAGAACGGTGATAGCGCCCCGCGAGCGGAACAGATTGCTCAGGGCGTAGGCGGTATGGGCAGCTTCGGTGAACGCTGCAATGAAAACTATGTCGATCCCGGCCGGCAGTTCGGAAAGCAAATCCTCGAAGCCGGTGTAGCAAATGAGAGTGACATCGTGACCCTCCTGGCGGCACCAGACACCCAGCACCTGCGGCATGATGCTGGCCAGATTGGCGTTCATCACCCTCGCGTAGAGTGCTCGCGTAGGCCCCCGAGAAACGATGTCCAGGATCCCGACGCGCAGCTTTTTCATTTCTTCTTCATGATGATTTCATGCCCTCCCCATGGCCGGTGAGCAAAGGAGTGATAACAGGCAGCAAGGCCGGACAGGGTTTCATTTAGCATTCCCGAGTATACACTGGACAGGGGCCTGTCCTCCGACAAAGTGCGGTAAATATGATCCTGTTCGGGTGCCGGCCACCGATCCGCAGTGTCCGTGGGCCGAAGAATGGATCGCGGCGACTCGGTGGCCGAAGAACGCGGCGCCCTAAAATCGCCAATTCCATTATGGCGGCTACCGGCACCTACCCATCGACCTGCCCTCTAGCGCACCCTCTCCACCCTCTTGATCTCCATATTGCCGTCCAACAGCCGCAACTCGATCGGCAAGCCTCCCACGGGTGGCGCGACCCGCCGCACCAGCAGCGCCAGTGTGGAAATCACCGCCGGCTGATTCCATAAGTCGTCCTGCACCACGAAGGAAATCACCGTGCCTTCGCCTTTCAGCAAGGCCACGGTGGCGCCCCGGTCCGTGAAATATCCCTCCGTGCGCAGCGCGCCGGCGAGAGCTTTCGCGTCAGCCTCGGTGGCGTCGCCGAAGTAATATATCCAATCCTTCGTGCCCACCTTCAGTTTGCCGACGTTCATCTTCCGGCGAATGATCCGGTGCGCGTCCACCAGGTGCACCTGGATGGGAAAGCCGCCCACCGAGGTGGCGATGCGCCGTCCCAGTTCGGTGAAATTCGAGACCACGCGCGGATGGTTCCACGCGCCATCGTCCACCACGAACGACACTACCGTGGGACCGCCGCCCATCCACAGCAGCACGCTGGTTCCGCGGCCATTGAAGAATCCCGTGCCCTGAAGGGCCTTGCCGAGAGCCAGCGCGTCTTCCTTGGTGGCGCGGCGGTAGTAGTAGATTTCGTCGTTCCCGATCGCCACCCGGGGTTCACGGGTGGAGTGCAGCATGATCACGCCGGCCACAATGGTAGCCACAAGCGCGGCTCCCAAACCGAAGCCGGCCCATTGCCCGGCGAATCTGCTCATGGTTTAATTATTTCGCCGCGCCGCGTCCTCCCGCTGATTGCGCGGACGCCCCGTTGGCCCTGGCCCTCAGCGCGCCCCACTTTGCCATCACGGTACCGTATTCCTCCCGCGCTTTGTTGCAGGCCGTGAGTTCCATCGCGGTGGGCGCCATCTCCGCGGCCTGCATGGGCATCACCGCGGCGATCAACTGGTTGGCGATGTTGCTCAGGTTCGCGGCAACCGCGGGTTCGGCGCCAAATCCAAAGCCGCCGCGCCCGCCACGTCCGCGCCCGCCCGCCGGCGCCACCGGTTCGGGCGGCGCCAGTTCTTCGAGTTGTTTGAGCAGCGCATCGTTGGCGGCCGATTTCGGCCGCGCCTGGATCTTCTCCACAAGCGCCCGCGCATCTTTGTAAGCTGCCTGCGCGATGCGGGCATTGTCCTCCAATTGCGCGCTCACGGTGAAAATCTGCTCCACCTCGGGAGTGAGCTTGACGCGAGGATCCATCTTTACGGTGATGGGCTGCGCCACGCTCTTGCCGTCTACCGTGAGGCGCACGCTGTACATGCCGGGGGCGACCCAGGGTGAGTTCACACCAGGATAGGTTCGATGCGGAACCGCGCCGTTGGCGCCCCCGCCGCCGCGCCCTCCGCCGCCGCCGGCGATGGGATCGTAATGCAGATCCCAACTGAAACGATGCATGCCCGCGGAAGTCTTGAGCGGTTGCTGCGGCGCCGGCCAATAGAGCGGCAAATTGCAATCCGCCGCCGTCGGCGTCTGCTGGCAGATCTTGTTGTACGCCGCGGGATCCGTTGCCGGATCCGGCGTCATCACCGGATCGCTGCTGCTGTAGGTGCGAATCACCTTGCCCGGCCCGCTCAGAATCTCGAGCTTCACCGGACCGTTCGCCGCCCCGGGCAGGTAGTAATCGATGACAGCGCCGGGCGGCGGGTTTTCGCCCGCCAGCACCTCCGGCGGCCAGGGCGTGGGATCGTTCGTGCCAAAACGAATGCGGATGGCCGGCGCCGGCTTGAACAAAAATGCGCCCTTCGCCGCCGCCGCCTCTGCCGCCTGCCGCAGCGGCGTGACGTCGTCGAGAATCCAGAAACCGCGTCCGTGCGTGCCCGCCACCAGGTCGGAGCACAGGCAAGTCGCATCGTCTTTCACTTCGATATCGCGCACCGAAATCGCCGGCATATCCAGCCGCAGCGAATGCCAGTTGTCGCCATCGTCGAACGACACCCAAACCTGGGTGTCGGTCGCGGCATAGAGCAACCCCTTCTTGCGCGGATCCTCGCGGATGGAATTGGCGACCGCGCCCGCGGCAATGCCGTTGTCGATCTCGGTCCAGGTCTTGCCGCCATCGTGCGTGCGCCAGAAGTGGGGATTCAGATCGTCGAGGCGAAGCGTGTTCGCGGCAGCATAGGCGGTCCGGGTGTCGAAGTGGCCGGCGTCCATGTTGAAGATGCGCGTCCACGGTTTGATCTGCGGGGGTGTGACGTTGGTCCATTTCGCGCCGCCATCGGTGGTCACTTGAATCAGGCCGTCGCCCGTGCCCGCCCACAGGACATTGACGTCGAGCGGCGATGGCGCCAGCGCCGTTACCGATCCCACAGCGGTGGGCGCCAGGTTCGTTCCGTACTTGCCGGCATTGCGCGGCACCTCCCACTTGTCGCCGCGCGTGAGATCGCCGCTGATGGCCGTCCAGTTATGGCCGCCATTGCTGGTCTTCCAGACTCCGGCAGTGCCGTAAAACAGGATATTGGGATCTTTCGGCGACCAAATCAGAGGCTGTGTCCGCACGGTTCGCGCCGGCGGTTCCTTGGTTGCCTGCTCGCCGCCGTTTCCTCGCCCACCGCCGCGTCCGGCGCCGCCCGGCCCGACATTCATTTTCTGCGCCGTGGCGCGATTGTAGAGCGACACCTTGCCGCCGTACACCAGGTCGGGATTCTTGGGGTCGGGAGCGGCTTCGCCGTACTCCTCGATTCCCACGGGGTGCCAGTCGTGGAACGTGATTTCGCCGTCCATGCCCCGGCTTTCCACGCAGGCCGAGCCGGAATCCTGCTGCCCGCTGCATAGGCGGTAAGGGAATGCGTTGTCGGCGGTCACGTGATACACCGCCGCGGTCGGCTGGGTGTACCAGTTGCTCCACGACTCGCCGCGATTGGCGGATACCACTGCGCCTTGATCGCTCACCAGCAGGATGATGTTGGCATTCGAGGGGTTGACCCAGCTCTTCTGATAGTCGTCTCCGCCGGGCGCGCCGCGCACCGCCGACCACGTCTGGCCGCCGTCTTCCGTGCGCCAGAAGACCGTGGAGCAGCTATAAACCACGTTGGGACTCCATGGGTCCACCGTGATGGTGGGCAAATCGCCGCCACCGATTCGCGCCAGCGGGCGCGCGTCGGGCGGATGGCGCTGCGAGCCGGTTTCCACGATCCGTGGATCGTCGGCGGCGAGGAACCAGTTCTCGCCGCCATCGGTGGATTTGTAGAAGCCGATCGCGCCGCCGCCGCGCCCACCGCGTCCGCCGCCGCCACCGCCTCCATTCGTCGCCACCATGGCATACAGAATCCGCGAATTGCTGGGCGCAACCGCCAGGTTGGCCTCCATCACAGCCGGCAGCCCGAGCGTCAGTTTGCGCCAGTTGTTGCCGCCATCGGTGGATTTGTAAATGCCGCCATCGGTACCGCCGTAAGCGCCGTTCTCGTAAAAACCCTGCTGCTGCTGCCACATGGCGGCGTAGACGATGCTCGGATCGCTGGGATCGATATGGACGTCGTTCCCGCTGGTGTATTCGTCGTGGTAGAGAACCTTGTCGAAATGTTCGCCGCCGTCGGTGGACCGGAAGATGCCGCGTTCCGGATTGGGACCGTAGGGATGGCCTAGCGCCGCCACGAACAGCCGGTCGGGATTTTTAGGATCGACATCGATCGTGGCGATCATTTGCGAGTCGCGCAGGCCAAGGTGCGTCCATGTCTTGCCCGCGTCAGTGGACTTGTACATGCCATCGCCCACGGAAAGATCCGGGCGGATGATTCCGGCGCCGGTGCCAACGTAGATGATGTCGGGATTGGACGGGGCGACGGCGATCGCGCCGATCGATCCGGTCGATTCGCGGTCGAACAGAGGCGCCCAGGTGGAGCCATAATCGGTCGAACGCCACACACCACCGTTATCGAATCCGATATAAAAGACGTTGGGCTGGCTCGCCACCCCGGCGAGCGCGCGCGCACGTCCGGCGCGTGGCGGTCCGATGGACCTCCAGTGCATTTCCGCATAAAGCTTGGAATCGAGCGATTGCGCCGGCGCGAGGGCGGCCAGCGCGAAACCCAGCAAAACACAACGGCGAAACGTCAAGTTAAGATTTCTCCTGATTCCAACGAGTTTATAACGATTCCGTGCGTTCGACCACTGATTTGCTTCGCCCCGGGTGCGCCATAGAAATGGAGCGCCTGTCCAGATCCCGTCGGAAATGCAACGAAACCCGAGCGTACACAGTACGCCAGACGGCTCTGCCGGTTGTTTTCGCACCCTCGCGCCGCCGCGACACCGTGGCTCGAAAACGCCCGGAATCCTGGCCCTGAATACCCGCCGCTCAAATCGGGTCGCGAGATTTCCACTGCTATTTCGCGCACCCGTTCGCTCCCGGCGCCAGTCCCCGGGGACCGGTTTGCGCCTATTTCACAGCCATCACCGGCGCGTTCGAGTCCTGGCCGGAGATTGTCAGCACCACCTTCTGATTGCCTGTAGGGGTCCCGGTAGGAACCACGAAACTGGCCTGATACAGACCCACGGACTCCGGGGTCAATCCAACGTAGCTGATGTTGGTGGCCTCCACGCCGCCCACCGTGATGGTGTAGGGCCCGGTGACTGGAGAAAGCCCCGCCGGCGAGGCCGCTCCGGTAGTCAATTTCCCGGAAGCGTTGACCGCACCGCCGCCGAGAAACCAGAGCACCACTGTATCTCCCACGTGCGCCGGTTTGGCCGAAGTAATCACGTTGTAATTCAGGTCGGTGACCACGGCCAGATTATTGCCGTATACGATGATCTCGGGCGAGACCGCCGGAACCATCACCGAGACGGCGTTACTGTTGGTGCCGTTCGTCACCATCACGGTGGCGAGTCCGGGCTTGATGTCTTCCGGCATCTGCGCGTCAATCTGACCGGGTTGGACGTTGAACAGAGGCGCCTTTTCTCCGTTCACGAAGAGCGTCGTGGTGAGCAGCGTCGTGGGCAGAGGAACGTTGGTGGCCTGGCTTAATTTCGACGCGAGATCGCTGCCGAAAAGCGCGAAGACGGTTCCGGCGGGCGTCGCTCCGGGAAGGAACGCCGCGTTATTGGTCAACGCCTCGCCGGGGTTGACGAAGGCCGCCCGCCCCGTGCCGGAAAAAATCAGTTGCGGCGACGTCATCACGAGTTGGAAATCGTTCGGATAACCATAGGTATCCACACCGAAGACCGCCAGACTGCCGGCATACGCATTGTTTGCCTGATCGGTGAGGCTGATGCTGCCAACGCAGGTGGACGATACGGTGTACGTTCCCGCAGCCTGAACGGGCGTGCTGGCGCTGTTGGAAACCAGGGTCCACGTGCCGCTGACGGCGCCCTGCCCGTCGAACTGCAAAATACCGCCGAGATCGGCCAGGCCGGTGTTCGCCGCCCCGGAAAGCGAATTTCCCGTCCCGCTGAACGGCCAGGAACCCGAGAGCGTGCTCACCGCGCACTCGGCCGGCTGCACCGAGCCGCTGCCATTAAGCGCATAGGTGGCATCGGTGCCCACCATGGTGAAGGATTTTGCCTGCAAGGTGGTGGTGTTGAAGTTGTAGGCCACCAGGTTGAAGGTTGCGGTATCCCCTGAGGCGATGTTGATGGACCCGAGACACGTGGATTGCAGGGAGTAAGTTCCCGAATCAGTGAGTGGCGCGCCGAAAAGCTGGCTGCCGTTGACGGAACTCGCGGTCAAATTGAATGTCACGTGGCCCGCTCCGTCGAATGTGGCCGTGCCGTTCGCCAGTTGTATTTTGGTGGCCGCTCCGGAAGGCGCCAGCCGGCCGGCCAGCGTCATGTAATAGGTCCCGTTCAACGTCGAAGCGGCGCACGAAGTGACGATAGTGGGCTGCATCGCCGAGGCCGTGCCGTCGAATATCACGGCCGGTGACGAAGCAATCAGTCCAAAATTCGGAGACGCCGAGGAGAAGCTGAAACTGAACGTGTATTTGTTGTTCGAAGTATCGGTCATGACGGCGGATGCCAGGCACCCCTCGCCGACCGTATAAGTGCCGCCGGCGCTGACCGTCGTGCTGGTCAGATTGGATACTTGCGTCCAGGTGCCGGTAACGTTCCCCATTCCGTCGAACTGGAGCATGCCGGCCACGTCGAGTGTGCTGTTGGCCACTGCTCCAGTCAACCCGCTGCCGGTGGCATTGAACTCGTGCGCGCCGCTGATGGTGGAGGGACACGTGGCGGGCTGCATCGTCCCGGTGCCGTTGTATGCATAGGATGAATCGGAACCGATCACCGCGAACCCGCTGGCGACCGTCGCCGAACCCGGCTGGGTATATGCCTCCAGACTGAATGTGGCTGTCCCACCGATAGTAATGGTCATGGCGCCGATGCAGTTGGCTTGCAGACTATACGTTCCGTTCCAGGTGATGGGCGTCCCGAAATTCTGCGTCGTCGTGACGGTGTTCGCGGTCAGACTGACGGTAACCTTGCTCAGACCGTTGAAATTCGCTGTTCCGACACCCTGGAAGATTTGCGTTACGGCTCCGGCGGAGGTCAGTTGCCGGCCGCTTAAAAGAACCTCGTAGGCGCCGCTCAGCGTGGCGGAATTGCAGGTTCCACCTCCGATGGCTGGCTGTCCGAAGGCTGACAGCAATGGCATGACAAGAAGCGGGAGTGTCAGGAAAATCGATCGTTTTGTCATTGGCAGGACCGTGAACTCAGAGTCATTTTATGCGAACCGGCTCGCGATAGCCCGGTGGCGGCAAGGCGCCATCGTGCCTATCCGCACAAACACTTAGAGCGCCTGAGAGTTTCGGATGCCGGCCAAAATGGGTACTGCCCGGCGGGATCTGCTATGGGCGGCTGCGGTCCTGATCCGCCGCGGCGGTATTGCCGGACCGCGGCGCCGGCAGCGGCTTTTTCTTGTGGCATGGCGTAGGAGGTGAAGGCCACCACTGGTATTTCGCGGAACCTCGGCTCCCGGCGGAGGCGGCGCGTCAACTCGAGACCGTCTATCCCGGCAGTTGCACATCCATCAGGATCAAGCTCGGGCCGCAGGTCTCGAGGATCCGCAGCGCCTCCACCGCGATTTCCTCCCGATCGTGCATTGCGGCCCGCCGCAGATCGGAGTTCTCCGCCAAACTGGCATTGTTGGCTGCTCTTCGGATGGCGATTTCTTCTCCCTGCCGGACGCCCTGTGCCCGCAGATTGCTGTTCTCGCGAGAGAGGCTGTGCAATCTGGTTCGGTGTTCTTCTGCGCGCTGCATTTCCCGGACACCTCCTGTCATCGCGGCAGCGCGCGCCGCCCTTCCGGTCGCTCATGGCGGCGATTGGCCCGGTGCTGCACGAGTAAATCATCGACAGGCTCCGGCAATCGCATGAAGCGCGAGAGAAAAGCCAGTAAGTCGATTTCGCTAAAAGCTCGTGCGCGCACTCGTGGAGTTGCCTGTCGAATTCGACACGGTCGCCTGAAACGAAGCGATCTGGCTGGTGTCGCCCACTACCGGGAATACCGCTTTTAATTCGAACGTCCCGCCGTCCGAATTCTGGAAATACGCCGCGAAATCGCTGGCGCCGTTGGCCTGAACCGCCGCGCCGATAGCATTGCCGAGGGCGTCGAAAAACGTGAAAGAGAGAGCGCCCGCGGTGCGCGTGTTATCGAACCCCGTCAGGTCTACCTCGACTGAGTTGGCCGATCGCACACCCTGCGCGGCGGTCACCCCCACGACCGCCGGCAGGATGGTGATCGATTGCTGCGCCGTGTTGCTGCCCAACTGCACCGTCACGGTGAGCACTCCGGCGGTGGTGCCGGTCTCGAATGGAATGCTGTTCGCGCTTCCGAAGACGCCCTGCTTTTGGCCGATGTAGACGTTGAACGCAGTGGATTGGCCGCCCGTGACAAACGCGATACCGGTATCGGCACCGCCCGGGATCGATGTTTCCGGAACGAACGACAGCGTCACAGTCCCCGCTGCCTGAGTTTGTGCGGGCGCGCTCAGGCCTACCGCAATCGTCCCCTGCTGTGCGCTATCGGGTTCTGCCAGGGCGATGGCGATCGAGGGCGTTGGCAGCGGCGGGATCACGCCCGTCCCGGAAAGCGCGAAGTTCTGTCCTCCAATAGCGAGCGTGCCCGTGTACGCCGCCGCCGTGGTGGGACTGAATTGAAGCTCCAGCGCGGCGCTGGCGGATGGCTGGACAGTGGCGGCTGCCGCTGGTTGGCTCGCCAGTGAAAATCCAGCCCCGGAAACCGACAGGGGGGGAACCGGCAATGCCGCCGAAGTCTGATTCAACAGCACCACTTCCACGGTCGGGCTCTGCCCCACCGGAACGGAGCCAAAATTCACGGGTCCCGCCGACAAGAACTGCGTTCCCGTCCCAGTCACCCATTCGCCGGTGAGTTCCACCGGGACGGTCGCCAAAAGGGTGATCGCCATTCCGACCGAGTTCAGTGCGCCGCTGTAGACTCCCGGTCCGGCCGCCTGAAAGATGAGGGTGAAACCGGTGGATTGCTGCGGCGCCAGCGACACCGGAAGCGCCGGTGCGCTCGCGGGAGGAACAGAGAATCCAATGCCGGTCACTGTCAGCAGATTGAGCATGACCGGTTGGGTGGAAATGTTGGTGATTTGAAAGGCTGCTGTTACCGAGGCGCCCGGCGCTACGCTGCCGAAATCATAGGTGCTCGCCACCGGCTGCACGATGCTGCCGTTCACCGCGTAAAGCTGAAATTGTCCCAGCGCGGGCCAAGCGCCGGCAGCCAGTAACGCGCCCAGCACCGTCACCTTCATGGCTTGCCCACGGATAGGGACGGACTCCCGATCGTAACCCCGGTCGAAGTTGCGGCAGCCGCCGCAGCCGTAAGAGAACCGGAGTTGCCCGATTTGCCCGCCACCAGCGCTCCCGCGGCCGCCGCACCGCCTGCCAGCGCGCCTACCACCACCCACTTGAGCGGACCGTGCATCCACGACGATCCACCCCTGGCGGACTTTCCCGGCGCGGCCCCGTTTTTCGGCCCGGCTATATATTGAAACGAAACCATTCCCGCCCGCGCCTGCTCTTTCGACGCCACAATCCGGATGGCAACCCGTCCGGGCGTCCGGTTCGTGACCATGGTGTGGAGGTTGGCGCGCCCGCGGACGTCGGTAACGGTCACGTCTGTGCGTAATCCGTTCCCGAACGTGCCGCCCGGACCCTCGTCCGGCAGGTGGAAGCTGACCGACGCACCCTCGACGGGTCTCCCGGTCTCATCGGTAACTTCCACTATCAGAGGACGCGCAATGCGGGAACCGGCCGCGTTCACGGCTCCTTCCCCCTCGATCACCTGGATGTGCAGCACTGCAATCTGGGCGAAAGACAAGTGCGCAAGTGCCGCCAGCAGGGCGGCCGTGGGCGGAAACCATTTCACTGCGCCGGGATAGTAGCCTGGTCAGTCCGACTTTCTCACCAAAACCACGGTGACGTTATCGGGACCGCCCGCGGCTTTGGCCGCCGCTATCAGTTGACTGCAGCTCTCTTCCAGCGCCCCCATCCGTCCGCGCTCCAGGATCTGCTCCATTTGGCCCAGTTCCAGCACGCCGTGCAAGCCATCGCTGCACATCAGCACCAGAGCGCCCGATTCGAGGCGGATGCAATAGTAGTTCACGGTAAGCGGCGCGCTGGCGCCGATGGCCATGGTGAGAACATGGCGCATGGGATGATTGCGGAGGCTCTCTTCATCCAACCCGAGCGGGCGGCCGACTTCGTTCACCCAGGTCTGGTCGTCGGTAATTACCCGCAAGCCGCCGTCATCCAGCACATACGCGCGGCTGTCCCCCACGCTGGCGATGGAAAAACCGTCGTTGAGATCGAGCGCCGCCACCAGCGTGGTGCCCATCCCCTCCAGCCCCGGATCGCTGTGCGCCGCGGCCAAAACCCGCTTGTTGGCCTCTTCCACCGCGGTAAGCAGCACTTGCGAATCCAGTTGCGGCGCCAGATGCACGATCTCGGCAACGGTATCCACTGCCAGACGGGACGCCTTTTCCCCCGCTTTGGCGCCGCCCATTCCGTCGGCGAGCACGTACAATCCGCTTTCCGGTTCAATCAGGCAGTAATCTTCATTATTGCTTCGGACACATCCTTTGTCCGACATCGCGAAGGCTTCCAACATTCCTTGCGGCTCCCTTCCACAAACGGCTGTCTGCCAATCACCTTCCCGTCGCCGACACGTTACCGCAATAGTACTTCGTACAGCATAGCGTAGAATAGAGACTTTCAGCATGCTTTGGCGTCACCTTCGGTTAACACTCGAAATGATTAAGTTCGAGCACTCGGTGTTCGCGCTTCCCTTCGCTCTTACGGGTGCGCTGCTGGCGTTCCGGCAAAGCGGATTCGGCACCCCTGGGATCGCGCGGCAACTGCTCTGGATCGTGGTGGCGATGGTGGCCGCGCGTTCCGCGGCCATGGCGTTCAACCGCGTCATCGACGCCGAAATCGACGCGCGCAACCCGCGCACCAAAATGCGCGCCATTCCCGCCGGTTTGCTGTCGCTGCAATTCGTGTGGTGCTTCGGAGTGGCGGCTTCGCTTCTCTTGTTCTTCGCTGCGTACCAGCTCAATCCCTTGTGCCTGCGCCTCGCGCCGCTGGCGTTAGCCATTGTCTTCTTTTATTCCTACACGAAGCGTTTCACTACCTTTTCGCATTTGGTACTGGGACTTTGCCTGGGTATCGCACCGGCCGCCGCCTGGATCGCGGTACGCGGCTCGCTGGACCCGCGCATTCTGCTGCTCACCGCCGCGGTGATGTTCTGGACTTCGGGGTTCGACGTCATCTATTCCTGCCAGGATTACGATTTCGACCGGGAAGAAGGGCTGTGGAGCGTGCCCCGCGTCGCCGGCATCGCCGGCGCCCTGAGGATCGCGAAGCTCCTGCATCTCCTGATGGTGATCTGCCTGCTGGCACTGGTTTATACACTGCACGTGGGCGCTCTCGCACTGGCCGGCGTGGGGACCATCGTCATGCTGCTCATTTACGAACATAGCCTGGTGAAACCGAACGACTTGTCGCGTGTAAATGCGGCTTTCTTCACCATGAACGGCTATGTCAGCGTGTTATTCTTTTTATTCTGGGCCGCAGATATTTTCCTTCTCAAACCGAGTGCCTGAATCATGCCAGCCGCCATCGCTGATCTTCGCTTAGCTCCCCTAGCCCGAAAAGTGGAAACCGGCGAACGCCTGACATTCGAGGACGCGGTGCTGCTGTACCGCACCAGCGATATTCTCACCGTCGGATACCTGGCCAACCTGGTGCGCGAGCGCCTGCACGGCAACAAGACCTACTTCAACGTCAACCGCCATATCAATCCCACCGATGTGTGCGTGGCCAGTTGCCGCCTCTGCGCTTTCGGCAAACGAGTCCGCGATCCCAAAGCCTATACCATGTCGCTCGAGGAAGTCTGGCATCGCGCCGGCGAGGGATGGAGCGAAGCCGTCACGGAGTTCCACATCGTCGGCGGTTTGCATCCGGAACTGACGCTCGACTGGTATTGCGAAATGCTGCGCGGGCTCAAGCAGCGCTTCCCGCAGGTGCATCTCAAAGCGTTCACGATGGTGGAAATCGCCTATCTCGCGCGGCGCACCAGAATCCCGGTTCGCGAGACCCTCGAGCGATTGCGCGACGCCGGTATGGATTCCATGCCCGGCGGCGGAGCCGAGATTTTCAGCGAGCGCGTCCGGCGGATCATCTGCGACCACAAAATCGATGGCAACGAGTGGCTGGAAACCGCGCGCCAGGCTCATCAACTGGGCCTGAAATCGAATTGCACCATGCTCTACGGCCACATTGAAAACGCGGAAGACCGTGCCGATCACCTGGTGAAGCTTCGCGCGTTGCAAGATGAGACCGGCGGCCTGGTTACCTTCATCCCGCTGGCCTTCCATCCCGACAACACGCCCTTGCAGCACATCCCGAAGACGACCGGGTTCGACGACATCCGCAACATCGCAGTAGGCCGGCTGGTGCTCGACAACATCCCGCACGTCAAGGCTTATTGGGTGATGATGACCCCGCGCATCGCCCAAATCGCCCTGCGATTCGGCGCCGACGATATCGACGGCACGATTGTGGAAGAACGCATCTACCACGATGCCGGCGCCACCACGGTGCAGGGATTGCGGCGGGCCGAACTGTTGCAACTGATCCGCAAAGCCGGGCGCGAACCCATCGAACGCGACACACTGTACCGGCCGGTGCAGCGCGCTGAAGCGACCTTCACGGTCCTGGTCTAGTGGACCCGGCTGCCCGGGAAAGCCGGGACGCCCGGCGCGTCAGAGCGAATGAAACGCCAAACCCGCGGCAATCTTCGCTCACTATCCGAAGACGGGTCGCGGCCGTCAAAGCAACCAGAGCCCATGAGAGCCTGCATTGCCCTCGGCGTCCTGGTCCTCGTTTCCGCGCCCTCGCTGCGCGCCCAACTGGCCTTCGAAGTCGCATCCGTGAAGCGCGCTGACGAGGGTCCCAACGGAGTGAACGGCGGGTGCCATGGAATCGATACGGTTTACACCGCCGGTGAAAAAGACGGCGCCCCGCCGCTCGGCCGGTGCGTCATCACCAATGCCCGCCTCGCGCACCTGGTCCGCATCGCGTGGGGGTTGGATACGATGCAGTTGATCCAAAGCGGTCCGGACTGGATCCAACGCGGCGCGGAACGATTCAATGTGGTGGCCAAGGCCGAAGATCCCTCGAAAACCACCGAGGGGCAACTCCTCGTCATGCTTCAGAATCTGCTGATCGAGCGATTTCAGATGAAGTTTCATCGCGAGCCGGTGGAGGCGAACGGATTTGCCCTCACGGTCGACAAGAAGGGCGCCCGGCTGGAGCCGTCGAAGAGCCAGGACAGCGACTGGACGTTCGGAAAACAGGGCAAACCCCAGCCCGGCGTGCCGGTATCATTCAAAGCGACGCGCTGCACCATGGCGACCCTCGTCCAACTCCTCTCCACGTTCGGCCAGAAGGGTCCCGGCGTGGATAAAACGGGCCTCGACGGCGTGTACGATTTCACTCTTTCCTGGGACGACGATGCCGGACCCACGCTGCCGGTCGCTCTGCGCGAGCAGTTGGGGCTGCGCATGGAGCCTCAAAAGGTGCAAATTTCGAACTTCATCATCGATTCCGCCGAGCGCCCCTCGGCGAATTGAAGTCACTGGTGTAAACCGAAACGCTATCTCCTTAAACGTAAGTGACTTCCATCTCCGAAATACCCTTGACGCCGGGATCGCGTCCTAATATAATTTCGACGGGAATGCTGTAAGCTCCGGTCGACCCCGTAGTCACACCGGGCGGCCTCTTTGGGGGAGGGATGCGAAAAGTTCTGAATTGCTGCGCCCTGGCTGTATCGGCGGCATGCGTGGCCTACTCACAGTCCGCCCCGAGTTTTTCCACGCCCGCCGCGCAGCGCGCTTTCCTCAATCAATACTGCGCGTATTGCCACAACGACCAGCTCAAGCGCGGCAGTATGACGCTTACCGCGCTCGACCTCGAGCACATCGATAAAAGCGCCGAACTCGCGGAAAAAGCCATCCGGAAAATCCGCGTGGGGCTCATGCCGCCGCCGGGCATGCCGCGTCCCAAGGCGGAAATCACGAAGGCCTTCGCCGCGTCTCTGGAATCGGAACTCGACCGCCTCGCTGCCGCCAACCCGAATCCAGGCCGTCCCGCCCTGCATCGCCTCAATCGCACCGAGTACGCCAATTCAGTGCGCGATCTTCTCGACGTGCAGGTGGATGTCTCCGCGCTGTTGCCGCCGGACGACATGAGCCACGGCTTCGACAACATGGCCGATGTCCTGACCGTATCGCCGACGCTCATGGAAGGATACATTCGCGCCGCCAGCCGCATCAGCCGCGAGGCGGTGGGCGATCCCGGCGCGCTGCCGCTCACCACCACCTACCAGATTCCTCGCGTGGAATCGCAGAATCGCCACATCGATGGCACTCCGTTCGGCACGCGCGGCGGCATGTCCGTGATCCACAATTTTCCGGCCGACGGCGACTATGTCTTCAAAATCGGCTATTACTATTCGCCCACGGGCCCGCTCTTCGGCGTGAATCAGGGCAAGGGCCAGAAGGTGGAGATCGCGGTGAATGGGGAGCGCGTGGCGCTCATCGACGTGAATCCCGCGCTCACGCTGGCGAAAGACGGCGTTAAGACTCCGCCCATCCATGTCAAAGCCGGCGACCAGCGCGTTTCGGCATCGTTCCTCATTCAAGCCGATGGCCCCATCGAAGACGAATTCTCCATGGTGGAGCAGACCCTGGTGGATGTCAGCGCCGGCGCCGTGCCGGGCATCACGACGCTTACCCACCTGCACGAACTTTCGATCATCGGCCCCACCAACGTCACCGGCGTCTCCGATACGCCAAGCCGCCTGAAGATCTTTTCCTGCCGGCCAAACACGGGCAGCGATGAGATTCCCTGCGCCAAACGGATTATCGCGACCCTCGCCAGGCAGGCGTATCGCCGGCCGGTGACCGATCGCGATCTGGAAGACCTCCTCAATTTCTATCAGACCGGCCGCAACCAGGGCAGCTTCGATTCCGGAATCCGCACCGCGGTCCAGGCGATCCTGGCGAGTCCCGAATTCGTGTTCCGCTTCGAGCAGGTGCCGGCCAACGCCGCGCCTGGCACGAACGTGCGCGTCAGCGACCTGGAACTGGCCTCGCGCCTCTCCTATTTCTTATGGAGCAGTGCGCCGGACAATGAGCTGATTACGGTGGCTTCTCAGGGCAAGCTGAAAGATCCCGCCATGCTGCGGAAGCAAGTGCGGCGCATGCTGGCCGATCCGAAATCGGACTCGCTTTCCACCAAGTTCGCGGACGAATGGCTGCACTTGCAGAATCTGAACGACGCCAACCCCGATCTCTACCTTTTCCCGAATTACGACAAGACGCTGGCGCAAGCCATGAAGCGCGAGAGCGAGTTGCTCTTCGACAGCGTCATGCGCGAAGACCGCAACGTGCTCGACCTGCTAACCGCCGATTACACCTTCGTCAACGAGCGGCTCGCCAAGCATTACGGCATTCCCGACGTGATGGGCGAGCGCTTCCGCCGGGTCGCGGTGACGGACGACAACCGCAAGGGACTGCTCGGCGACGCCGGCATTCTGATGCTCACTTCCACGGCCATCCGCACTTCCCCCGTGCAGCGCGGCAAGTGGGTGATGGAAGTGCTGCTCGGCACGCCGCCTCCGCCGGCTCCGCCCAACGTTCCCGCCCTGCCGGAGAATTCCGAGGGCCGCACGGGCCACGTGGCCAAACCGCTTTCGGTGCGGGAGCGCATGGAGGAGCATCGCGCCAATCCCACCTGCGCCTCCTGCCACAAGCTGATGGACCCGATCGGGTTCGCGCTGGAGAATTTCGATGCCGTGGGCGTGTGGCGCACGAACGATAGCGGATTTCCGATCGACGCCAACGGCCAGATGTTCGACGGCACCAAGCTGAATGGACCGGCCAGCCTGCGCCAAGCCGTGCTCAACCACTCCGACGCCTTCCTGAGTACGTTCACGGAGAATCTTCTGGCGTACGGCCTCGGCCGCGTCATCGACTACCGCGACATGCCCGTGGTGCGGGCCATCGATCGCGAGGCCGATAAAGACGACCACAAATTTTCAGATTACATTCTGGGTATCGTAAACAGCCCGCCCTTCCTGATGCGACGAACGGAAGATCCCGGGCCGGCAAAAACGGAAATGGCGGCGGGTGGCGAGCCGCAGCACCAAGAGGGGAACATACGATGAATTTCGTGACGAAGAAGCACATTTCGCGCCGCGCCGTGTTGCGCGGCGCCGGTGCGGCGCTGGCCCTGCCGCTGCTCGATTCCATGGTTCCGGCGCAGACGCCCATCCGGAAAACGGTGGCGTCCTCTTCCCCCACGCGCCTGGCCTGTATCGAAATGGTGCACGGCGCCGCCGGCAGCACCGGCGAGGGGACGAACAAACATTACTGGTCGCCGGAGAAAACCGGCAAGGATTTCGAGTTCACCCAGACGCTCCAGCCGCTCGAACCCTACCGCGATTACGTCACCATCGTGAGCGACACCGACCTGCATCCCGCCACGGCATACAGCGCGTCGGAAGAGGGCGCCGATCATTTCCGTTCCAGCGCCGTCTATCTCACCGCGGCGCACCCCAAGATGACGGAAGGGTCGGACTACTACGTGGGGCCGTCCATCGACCAGATTTACGCGCAGAAGTTCGGGCAGGAGACGCCGCTGCCATCCATCCAGCTCTGCATCGAGATGGTGGACGCTTCCGGCGCCTGCGACTACGGCTATGCCTGCGTGTACGCCGACACCATCAGCTGGGCCGACGCCACCACGCCGCTGCCCATGACGCTCGATCCGCGCATGGTCTTCGAGAACCTGTTCGGAGAAGGGGGAACGGCGGCCGAACGCGCGCGGCGGCAGCAGGTGAATCGCAGCATCCTCGACTGGATTTCGCACGATGTGGCCCGCTTGCAGAAAACCCTCGGCCCGAGCGACCGCAACCGCCTCGATTCCTACCTCGACAACGTGCGCGAGATCGAGCGCCGCATCCAGCGCATCGAGAAATACAATTCGAGCGGCGAGACGCGCCAGTTGCCCGCCGCGCCGCTGGGCGTGCCCGATTCCTACGAGGAGCACGTGAAGCTCATGTTCGACCTTCAGGTGCTGGCGTTCATGACCGACACCACGCGGATTTCGGCCTTCAAGATGAGCCGCGACGTAAGCGGCCGCGTGTTCCCCGAAAGCGGCGTGAAGACTCCGTTCCATCCATGCTCGCACCACGGCGAAAACCCCACCAAGCTGTCGGAATTCGCCAAACTCAACAAGTATCACGTGAGCCTGCTGCCCTACTTCTTCGAAAAGCTGAAGAACACGCCCGATGGCGACAGCAATCTGCTGGAACACTCCATGATCCTATACGGCAGCCCGATGGGCGACGGCAACGTGCACAACCACAAGCGCGTGCCGCTGGTGCTGGTGGGCCACGCCAACGGCAAACTCGCGGGCAATCTGCACGTGCGCTGCGCCGATGGCACCCCGATGGCGAACATGCTGCTGGCCATGCTCCAGAAACTGGGGGTGGAGACCGACAGCTTCGGCGACAGCACGCAGGCTCTGGCCATATGAGACGAATCGCGATTCTGGCCTCCGCTTTGGCGGCGATTCTTCCCGCGGCGACTCCCGATGTGAGGGTGGCCGATGCCGCCATGAACGGCGACCGCGCGGCTGTCCGCTCGCTCCTGGCAGACAAGGCTCCCGTCAGCGAGGCGCAGGGCGATGGGATGACCGCGCTGCACTGGGCCGCCTTTCGCGACGATCTGGACCTCACCAAACTGCTGGTTGCCGCGGGGGCGGACGTAAGAGCCGCGACGCGCGATGGCAACATCACGCCGCTGATCCTCGCCTGCACCAACGGCGACGCCGCGATTATCGGCGAGTTGCTGAAAGCCGGCGCCGACCCCAACGCCTCCAACCTGAACGGGACCACCGCTCTCATGACAGCGGCCGCCTCGGGCAGCGTCGACGCGGTCAAGGTCCTCCTCGATCATGGCGCCGACGTGAAGGCCAAGGAAAACGCGCACGGGCAAACGGCCTTGATGTTCGCCGCGGCGCTCGATCGCACCGCGGTGGTGAAACTGCTGATCGACCACGGTTCGGAAATCGACGCCGTCACGCCCGCCAAGACCGTGGAGCGCGTGCGCTTCGATCAGGACGGCAATATTGTGAATACCCCCGCTGGTGGGGGACGGGGAGCCCGTGGCGGCAGAGGCGGCGGGCGCGGTGCGCTTTCCGCGCAGGAGGCCGACAAGGCCGATGAAGCCGCCGATGCCGCCGCGGCGGCCGATGCCCATAAAAAGGCCCTCGAAACCACGCAGGGGGAACTGGACGCGCTCAGCCACGCCCTCGGATTCCAAGCCGCCGAGATGCGGCTGGCCAAGCCGCGCGCGGCGGCGGGCGACGTCGCGGCGCGTGCCCCGCGCCGTGTGGGCCCGGAATTCACCGGCGGTATGACGGCCCTGCTCTACGCCGCGCGCGAAGGCCACATGGATAGCGTCCGCGCGCTGGTGGAAGGCGGCGCCAACCTCAACGTGCAGAGCGGCGACAAATTCACGCCGCTGCTCGAAGCCATCACCAACGCGCATTTCGATGTGGCGATGTACCTCATCGATCACGGCGCCAATCCGAACCTCGCGGCGGTCTCCGGCATGACGCCGCTCTTCGCCGTGGTCGATAGCCAGTGGGCGCCACATGTGTGGTTCCCACAGCCGGCCACGGACCAGGAGAAAACCTCGTACCTCCAATTGATGAAAGCGCTGCTTGATAAGGGCGCTAACGTCAACGCCGTCACCAGCGAGCGCATCTGGTTCCGCTCCTTCACCAACGATTACACGTGGGTCGATACCTCCGGCGCCACCGCGTTCTGGCGCGCCGCGCAATCGAGCGACACCAACGCCATGAAACTGCTGGTGGAGCACGGCGCCGACCCGAAGCTCGCCACGAAAGCCGGCGACACGCCGCTGCACGCCGCCGCAGGCATCGGCTGGGCCGCCAACTGGAGCGTCAACGCGCCCCTGCCGCTGGTGGATGCGGTGAAATATTGCGTCGAACTCGGCAACGACGTGAACGCCGTCGATAATCGCGGGTATACGCCTCTTCACGGCGCGGCTTACCTGGGAAACAACGACATGGTCAATTACCTGGTGAGCAAGGGCGCCAAGGTGGATGCGCGCAGCAAGACCGGCGATTCGCCCGCCGACATGGCCAACGGACCGACGCGCTTCGGCCAGCCGCACCCCGATACTTTGGCGCTGCTCGAAAAGCTGGGCTCGCACAATTCGCACAATTGCCGCTCGGACCAGTGCGTGGTGGAAGCCGGCAAATCGATTTATTCCGGTTTGGTATTCGACCTGACACCGGCGCAGCTGGCGGAAAAGGCCAATATGGACCTGCTGGCGACATCGCTCGGTTTTAAGGAATCGGAATACCTGCCCGACGTACCGCCCGTGGGCCGGGGCGGCCGCGGCGGGAAGTAGCTGTGCGTCTCGCGGTCGGATTATTGCCAGCCGCGCTTTTCGCTCAGCCTTATCTTTCCACGCTCCCGCGCAATCCCGCCGCGCCCGCCGACAACCCGGTCGAACGCCTGCGGGGTAAGACTCTCGCGCCGGATCTGGCGAGCTTTCTGCGCCAGCTCGACATCCCTGTCGATTCGCAAGCCCTGGTCTTTTCGAAAACCAGCTTCCAGGCGCCGAAGATCGGCCCGCGCAATCCCCGCGCCATCTATTTCAATGACGAGGTCGCGGCCGGATGGGTGCCCGGCGGCGACGGCATGGAAGTCGCGGCGTCCGACCCGAATCAGGGCACGGTCTTCTACACCTTCCGCGATGGCGTGTTGACCCGGCGCGAAGAATGCTACCACTGCCACGACGGCGCGTCCACGATGGGGGTGCCTGGTATGTTCATCGGCTCGGTCTTCCCCGACCGCACGGGCACGCCCGCCCGCGCCGGCGCCATCATCACCGACCACCGCACGCCGTTTGCCGACCGCTGGGGCGGTTGGTATGTCACTGCCGCCAGCGGGGAGCAGCGCGACCGCGCCAACGCGGTCGCGCTCGACCCGGCGGAGCCGCTCGTGCTGGCCGCCGAAGGCCGCCAGAACCTGCGCACCCTGACGCGCGAGTTCGACGTGTCGCGATATCTCGCTCCCACCAGCGACATCGTAGCGTTGATGACTTTCGAACACCAGACGCAGATGGCGAACCTGCTCACGCGCCTCGCCTGGGACGCCCGCCTGGGACGCCCGCTGGACGCCGACCTGAAGACCACCGCGGATTACATGCTGTTCGTGGACGAAGCGCCAATGGCCGAGCCGATTCAGGGCGTTTCGACGTTCACGCAAAGCTTTCCGCAGCGTGGCCCGCGCGACCGCCATGGCCGCAGCCTGCGCGACTTCGATCTGCAAACGCGCCTGTTTCGCTATCCGCTGAGCTATATGATCTACAGCCGGCAATTCGACGATCTGCCGGAGACGGTGAAAGGTCCGCTGTACCGGCGCCTCTACGAGTCGCTCGCGGCCGCCGGACGGCGCGACATTATCGACATCGTCCGCGACACGAAATCTTCGCTGCCGGCATATTGGCGCGAGCCGGTGGAGTAGTATGATAGGCCAATGCGCCTAGTTGCCGCACTCTCCGTACTGAGCCTTGGTTTGGCCGCTCAACAGGCCCCGGCCCCATCCCCCGCGAAACAGCCGCCGCCAAACCCCACGAACCTTAAGATACTGAAGGTGACGTCGGGCGCCGAAGTCGGGCAGATCATGCGCACCTTCACCACCGGGCTCGGCGTGCAGTGCAGCTACTGCCACGTGGCCGGCAATTTCCCCAGCGACGAGAACCCGAAAAAGGACGAGGCGCGCAAAATGATCGCCATGGCGCAGAAGATCAATGCCGAGTTCCCGGACGGCAAAATGCACGTGACGTGTTACACCTGCCATCGAGGGGAAGCCCAGCCGAAGACGGCGCCGGAACCGAAACAATAACTCTTTGAGCAGAACGCGGAGAAAAACATCCGGGTCCGTCTGCGTTCTCCGCGCCCGCGCGTGAAACTGCTTTTTTACTGCAGCCGGATGCTGTCGAGTTCCAACTCGAACTTCCCTGTTTTGGGACCGGCCGTCCACGCTATGGCCATGATGTCGCTGCCGTCGATAGCCCCGAAAGATGCGAAGGGCAGCGTGATTTGCTTCCATTCCGAGCCGGCGACGAAGTTCTGCGTGGCCGGACGGTACCCGAGTTTCTTCGAAAACAGCATCACCTGGTACATCTGCCCGTCGCCCTTGGCCCAAAACTGGATCGCCTTGTGGCTGGAGAGATTCGCCGGCTGCATGGGGATCGCTCCCGGCGAGAACATCGCTCCCGACCAGGGAAAAGCAAAGCCCTGCAACACCTCTCCCGTGATCCGGAGGGCGCTCTTGCTGCCTTCCGCCCCACCAGCCACCACGTCCATTTTGCCCACCGATTTGCCACCCGCCATGGAATCGGTGGTGACCATCCACCCGGCGCCGAATTTCGCCTTCGGTGTATCGGCCTCGTCGAAGTCCGCGATCCATCCCGATTCCGACCCGGCCGGCGCAGGCGCTGTCTTGGTCTTGGCTTCGTCTTCCGTCTGTTTGGCCACCGTCGCCTTCCAGGCATCGCGATCGATCTTGACCCCTACCTTCCAAACCGCCGCGATATCGCGCGTCTTCTCAATGTCGGCGGTCGGGTCGCCGTTCACCAGTAGCAGGTCCGCCCGTTTTCCGGGGGCGATCCGACCGCGATCGTCGAGATGGAACGCCGCTGCCGGCGCCGCCGTTGCCGCGTGCAGCGCCTCCACCGGAGTCATGCCCGCACGCACCAGCAATTCCATTTCGCCGTGCAGGCTCGCGCCCTGGGTGGTGCCCGGGTTGCCGGCGTCCGTACCGGCGAGGATGGGCACGCGCGCGGCTTTCAGTTGGCGAATGGCTTCATTCGCACCGTTGCAACTGATCTTTGCCGGCAGGTTGAAAGTGGCCTTCATCGCCGCCAGGGCGTCGCCGGGGAGGTACGGTTTCAGCCGTGGATCGTCCGCCAGTTGGCTATCGAACGAGGTGGCGCAGATGGATTGCAGTACGGTGAGCGTAGCCACGACGAAAATGTGGTGCGCTGCCGCTACTTGGCCGAAATCGGGCCGGCTCCCGGGGCCAACGAAGAGGTGCGCCAGGCCGTCGGCGCCGGCATCGATGGCGTCCATGGCCTGATCGAGGCTTCCGATGTGCACTACCAGCATCCTGCCGCGTTTGTGGGCGGCGTCGGCAAGCGCCTTCAGGGTAGCCCTCGAAAGAGTGGGGCGCGGCGTCCCGGTGCCATACTCCAACGCATCGTCGTAGACCGCTTTAATGTAGTCCGAACCTTCGGCGATGCGGGCATCCACCCACGCCTGCGCCTGGTCCGGCTGTGTGATGGTAGGAACCTGGATGCCGTATTCCGTGCCGTGGCCTCCGGGCACTGTCGCGAGGTAGCCGGCCGACCGCAGATCGGCATAGTTCAACAGCTTTCCCTCTTTTTGCTGCTTCTTGATCTCCGCGGCCATGGAGGGATCGGTGAACATGTCGAGATCGGTCGTCACGCCGAAGATCGGCGCTTGTTGGAGACTTTGCGCTCCAATCGTGTGCGTGTGCGAGTCGATCAGGCCCGGTAGCAGGGTCTTCCCCTTGCCATCCACGATTTCAGCTCCCGCCGGGGCGCGGACCGAGGGGCCAACGGCGCGAATCATGCCGTCTTCCGCCAAGACGTTGGTTTCCGGGATCACACTTGAACCGTCGAACACCCGCACCTTTTCGATGATGAGCGGCCTCGGTGCGGTTTGCGCGGCTGCCACCGCCGTCCACGTCACAAGAGTTACCAGCGCTCTCTTCATGCCTGCATGACCTCTCAGCCAGCTTCTCACCGATTACCGAAACGCGGTAGTGCAAGGTGTCAGACGGCGCAGGTGACGATTGTCATGCCCAGCTTGTAGAATTGCCTATGTGCCGGTATGGATTCGTCACGCGACCGTAGCGTTCGCCGTTCTGTTTCCCGCGGCGCTCCCGGCTCAATCCGCTCTGCAGCAAGAAATCGCGGCAATCGCCAGGGATGCCCGGGGTAAAGTTTCCGTGGCCTGCTCGCTGCCGGGAACGGAGCTGCCTTGCGATTTCAATTCCCATGCTCACCCTCCCATGCAGTCGGTCTTCAAATTTCCCCTGGCGATCACGGTGCTGCACCTGGTGGAGCGCGGAGATATATCGCTGGATGAATCCCTTCGCTTCGGCGCCGCCGATCGCCTCCCCGGAATCTGGAGCCCGCTGCAGGACGAATATCCCCAGGCCGGAGTAGACGTCGCCATCCGCCGGCTCCTGGCTCTGGCGATGGAGCAGAGCGACAATATCGCGGCCGATCTTCTGCTGCGGCGGATCGGCGGACCGGCGGTCGCCGACGGCTATATCAAGTCCCTTGGAATCGCCGGATTTCATCTCGCCGATGGCGAGGAGGGGCTCCATCGCGACCCCACCGCGCAGTATCGCAACTGGATGGAACCGGCGGCGGCGGTACAACTGCTGCGCCTGATCAGCGACCATCCTCCGATTTCACCGGAACATACCGCCATGGTTCTGAATTGGATGGGCCATGCGCGGCGGGGCTCCGGGCGGATCAAGGGCCAACTGCCGGCCGGAACTATGGTCATGCACAAGCCCGGAAGCTCGGCGACGGTCAAAGGCCTGACCGCGGCAACCAACGATATCGGCCTGGTGGTTCTGCCGGATGGACGCCGGCTGGCGATCGCGGTTTTTCTCACGGATTCCACCGCCGGCGATGCCGCCCGCGATGCCGTAATTGCGGGCATTTCGAAAGCCATCTTCGATGCCGCCACGGCCCGTTAAGAGACGGCTACGCCTTCATCTCTTTTCCGCTGATTTGCAGATCGAATCCGTCCGGGTCTTTCACATGAAAGCTGTTGTCGGTATCGGGGCGGGGATTGAGCCCGCGCTTTTCCAACTCGGCTTTCACTCTGTCCTTGTCCCAGTTCTCGATGGTATAGGCGATGTGATCGACGCGCGGGACGGTTGGTAGTGGCGCGTCCGCGGGCGCATTCCGCGGGCGGCGGGCATTGCGCGGCAGCAGGAAGGTGTCGCCAAAGGCAAGATTGCATTGATTGCCGCGATCGTCCTTCACCGTCATGCCCAGCAGGTCGGCATAGAAATCGCGGGTCTTGGCGTAGTCGGCAACCTGGTAGGAGATGTGGTTCACGGTGACCGCCTGGAATCCGCCCGCCGGGCTGGCGGCTTGCGCCGCGCCAGCCGCGGATGCCGCCATGGCGATGCTCTGGATCAACTGGCGGCGATTCATCCGGCCGCGTTCGAAATCGTTCAAAAGTTTCGCGATGATGTGTTCCATAGCTTCCTCATTTCAGTAGGTCGTGAATCTGCGCGACGGCGTAATC
>Ga0335073_10001207_pt1 | contig 34406 bp, 34 predicted proteins | sample Lox_Sample_22_FD_207093 | JGI IMG/M metagenome (GOLD analysis project Ga0335073, IMG submission 207093) | Soil microbial communities from Loxahatchee National Wildlife Refuge, Florida, United States - Lox_Sample_2.2 | ecosystem: Environmental > Terrestrial > Soil > Wetlands | place: USA... | reverse complement strand
CGGCGCCGGTGAACTCGCTCAGCACCAGGGCGCCGGTCTCGTCGTAGCGGCAGGCCACGTACTCCTTGGCGACCAGGTTCATGCCGTCGCGCAGCGAGGTCACCAGCATCACGTCGGCGGCCAGGAACAGCGCCGCCATCTCCTCCGGCGGGTAGGACTGGTGCAGGTAGTGCACCGGGGCACTGCCCACCTCGCCGAACTCGCCGTTGATGCGGCCGACGGTCACCTCGACCTCGTCGCGCAGCGCGCGGTACTGCTCGACCCGCTCGCGGCTCGGGCTGGCGACCAGCACCAGCTTGGCCTCCATCGTGGTCAGCCGGCCGTCGGCGAGGATCTCGCCGTAGGCCTTGAGCCGGTGCGAGATTCCCTTGGTGTAGTCGAGGCGATCGACGCCGAGCAGCAGGATCTCGGGGTTGCCGAGCGCCTCCCTGATCTCCTTGGCCCGCTCGCGCACCTCGTGCCGCCGGGCGATCTGCTCGAAACCGGCCGAGTCGATCGAGATCGGAAAGGTGCCGACCCGCACCTGCCGGTCACCGCCGCCGCCCGGCACCCGCACCGAATTGCCCCGGGTGGTCAGGCCGGCCGCTCGCCGGCAGGCCCGCAGGAAGTTGGTGGCATCGCTCATCCGCTGGAATCCCAGCAGATCCGCTCCCAGCAGGCCCTCGACGATCTGCCGCCGCCAGGGCAGCTGGGCGAAGATCTCGTAGCCCGGGAACGGGATGTGGTTGAAGAAGCCGATCCGCAGGTCGGGACGCCGCTCGCGCAGCATGCCGGGCACCAGCTGCAGCTGGTAGTCCTGCACCCACACCACCGCACCGGTCGCGGCCTGAGCCATCGCCGCCTCGGCGAAGCGCCGGTTCACCCGGACGTAGGCATCCCACCAGGCCCGGTGGAACTGCGGCGGCGCGATCACGTCGTGATACAGCGGCCACAGCGTCCCGTTGGAGAATCCTTCGTAGTAGTCGCGTACCTCGTCCTCGCTCAGGCCGACGCCGACCAGCCGCATGCCGGACTCGTCGAAGGGGTCGAGGGATTCGCCGGCGGTGCCCGACCAGCCGATCCAGGCGCCGTCGGTCTTGTGCATCACCGGCTCCAGCGCGGTGACCAGGCCGCCGGGGCTGCGCCGCCACGAACTGGTGCCGTCCGGCTCCGTGATCCGGTCCACCGGAAGCCGGTTGGCCACGATCACGAAGTCGTAATCGCCCGGACCGTCCGGCTGATTACGCTGGCCCGGTTCGTCGCTGGTCACGTCCCCGCCTTCCGTGCATGAAGTTCGTGCGCGGTGGCTGGGCTCGCTTCTCGGCCGGCCGATCGCGCGTACCTCGTGAGCATCGACCCTATCGTGACGGTGCGCGGCGCGGACCGTCAGCCATGCCCGGAGCCATAGCTTGACCTGACCCCGTTCGTCTACGATCTGACTCCACACGACGCCAGTGGGTGGCATCGACAGCCGATGCACGGGGCATGCCGAGCACTGGAGGGACACCGAACGTGGCGCAGAGTGAATCCGAGGGTCAGTTGAGCGCGCTCGAACTCGTCCAGCAGTTCGCGGAGTTGGCCCGCGAGCTGCGCCGGCTCCGCGGCCAGGACGCCACGCTGGAGGGGGTGGTGCGGGCCGCGGTGCGGACCGTGCCCGGCGCCGAGGCGGCCGGCATCACGGTGGCCCGGGGCAGCACCTTCCGCACCCTTGCCCCGACCGGTGAGCTTCCCCGGCAGGTGGACGCGATCCAGTACGAGCTGCGCTCCGGCCCGTGCGTCGACGCCATCGTCGAGGAGACCTGCTTCCGCACCGGCGACCTGGAGCACGACACCCGCTGGCCGACGTTCGGCAAGCGGGCCGCCATCGAGGTGGGCGTGCACAGCATGATGGCGCTGCGGCTGTTCATCTCCGACGGCGAGCAGGAGGACACCATCGGCGCGCTGAACCTCTACGCCACCGAGCACGACGCCTTCGGCTCGACCTCGGCCACCCTGGGCTGGGTGTTCGCCACCCATGCGGCCATCGCGCTGGACGGCGCCCGGGCGGTGGAGCAGGCGACCAACCTGGAGACCGCCCAGCACTCCAACCGCGAGATCGGGATGGCGATGGGGGTGCTGATGAGCCGGCACCGGCTGACCAGCAGCCAGGCCTTCGACCTGCTGCGGATGGCCAGCCAGCACACCCACCGCAAGCTGCGCGACATCGCCTCGGAGGTGGTCGAGATCGGCATGCTGGACTTTCCGGCCGCGCCGCCGGCCGGCAGCTGACCCGGCAGCTCAGCCGAGCCGCGCCCGCTGGTCGCCGTCCAGCGGGGCCAGCCGGGCGCTGTCCACGGTGACGCTGGCATCCGGGTGCACGGTGGTGGTGTCGACGGTGACCTCGCCGGTGCTGCGGTCGATGGTGATCAGGTCGAACGGTGCGTTGTTGCGGGGGGTCGACAGGCCGCCCAGGCCGTCGTTCGCGCCGTGCCCGCCGGTGCTGCCGAGCGTCACGGTGCGCACCGTCCCGTCCGGGGTGGTCACGTCCTTGCTCGGCGCGCCGGTGTAGCTGTGGCCGCCGATCACCAGCGGCACGCAGCCGGAGCCGATCAGCTCGTCGAGCAGCTCCTTGTCGTGGGCGTACACCGCGAACGGCTGGTCGGCGCAGGCCTGCTGGCGCAGCGCGGTGGCCACCGACTGGGTCGTCACCGCCGGATCCTTGAGCCGGGCGGCATCGCCGAAGTTCACGATGTAGGGGCTGTTCACCCCGGTCATCGGGACGCCGGCGACCTTGTGCTGCTTCCCGTCGGCAACCGTGATGCCGACCTTGCGGGCGTAGCTGACCACCGTGGGCGTGTCGTGCCGGCCGAGTGAGCTGTAGACCGGGATGTCGCCGGCGTAGTGCGCCAGCACCTGCACGGTGTAGCTCTTGAGATAGGAGAGGTAGGCCTCCTGGGCCGTCCCGGTCGCGGTCAGGTCGCCGAGGTTGATGATCGCGTCGGCATGCACCCGCTGCGCCGACTCCCCGACGGTCCGGGCCATGCCGCTGGTGCCCTGCAGGTCGTCGAGCACCATGATCCGCAGCAGGTCCTTGTCCTGGGGCAGCGACGCCGAGCCGTAGTGCTCGGCGAAGGCGGCGTCCCGGTTCGCCGAGACCCGGTCGTAGAAGTCCTGCTCGCTCTTGCCGAGCGCGTCGATGCTGGTGGCCGCCTGCCGGATCAGGTAGCTGAACGGGCCGGTCAGCTGCCAGTCGGCGAGGAACGTGCCGGCCAGTGCCGGATCCGGCCGGACCTGCGTGGTCCGGTTGCCGGCCGGTGAGACGAGATAGCAGGCGGGCAGGATCACCGCCAGCCCCAGCGCGACCGCGACGGTCAGGGCGGCCCGCTCCTCGCCGCGCAGCACCTGCCGGGCCGCGTCGTCGGCGGGCAGCGACCGCAACCGATCGGACCGGCGGCGCAGGTAGGCGTACCCGAGTCCCTCGGCCGCCGCGACCAGGTAGACGACGATGCCGAACACCGTGCCGTAGTAGCGGATCACCCCGTCCTGGATGGCCCGCAGCTCGGCGTGCTGGGCCTGCCGGTCGGAGAAGAGGTGCCCGATCACGTCGATGGTGTCGCGGTCCAGCGCACCGGTCGGGTTGAAGAGGCTCAGGTTCAGGTCGCTGGGCCGCAGCGTGATGCCGACCGGCTTGCCCAGCACGCTCGGGCCGGTGGTGCGCAGGCCGCCGAGCAGCGCGGAGTCGATCTGGGTGGTGTTGCGCCCGAGCGCCAGCCTGACCTCCAGGTCGAGCCCGTCCAGGCCGACGTCGGTGATCCGGGCCGGGGGCGCCAGCACCACCGCGAGCAAGCCGGCCGACAGCGGGGCCAGCACCAGGACCAGCGCGATCAGCGACCGGCGCAGCCTCCGGACCGTGGGGTCGCCGAGGCGCGGCCACCGAGCAGGCAGGCGGCCGCCCACGTCCGGACTCGGGCGCTGGCTGGTCTGGGTATCCGACACCCGGTTCAGACTAACGAGCCGCCCGGCGTTCGGCCTCGGCCTCGTCCAGCCGGGCCGCCTCCGCCGGCGACGGCGCCCGGCCGCCCAGCCGGGCCGGGCAGAACGCTGCCTCGGACGGCGGCAGTGGCGGGTAGCCCTGCTGGGCGGCGTGCAGCAGGGCGGTCAGCTCGGCGCGCAACCGCTCACCGGCCAGCTCGACCTCCCGGCGGCCGACCTCGATCGGCGGGCCGGCCCGCAGCGCGATCGGCACCCCGCTGCGGCCGAGCCGCTTCGGGTGGTCCTTCGTCCACAGCCGCTGCGAGCCCCAGATCGCCACCGGGACGATCGGCACGCCGGCCGCGGCGGCCATCTGGACGGTGCCGCTCTTGAACTCCTTGAGTTCGAACGAGCGGGAGATCGTCGCCTCGGGGAAGACGCCGACCATCTCGCCGTCGCGCAGCGCCCGGACCGCGGCCCGGAACGAGGCGGCGCCGGCGGTCCGGTCCACCGGGATGTGCCGCATGCCGCGCATCAGCGGCCCGGCCACCGGGTGCGCGAACACCTCCTGCTTGGCCATGAACCGCACCAGCCGGCCGGCCGGCCGCGCCGCCAGGCCCGCGAAGATGAAATCGAGGTAGCCGATGTGGTTGGCGGCCAGCACCGCTCCCCCGTCGCGCGGGACGTGCTCGGCGCCGTCGACCGTCACCCGCAGCCCCTGCACGGCGAACATCAGCCGGCTCGCGACGATGGCACTTCGATACACCGGCTCCATCCGGCAACCGTAGCCGCAGCGGTGCCGCCGGTGGCAGCGTGCCGGGGTCACCCGCCATGCTGGAGGCATGCCAGCTGCCGAACCGGTGACGCCCGAACCCCGCCCCGAGGCCGGCGCCCCGCCGGATCCGGACGCGCTGGCCGAGGCGCTGCGGGCCACCGGCTACCTGCCGGACGAGGGGCTGGCGACCGCGGCGTACCTGGCGATCCGGATGCACCGGCCGCTGTTCCTGGAGGGCGACGCCGGGGTCGGCAAGACCAGCCTGGCCCAGGCGCTGGCCGAGGTGACCGGTGCCCGGCTGGTGCGGCTGCAGTGCTACGAGGGCATCGACGCCACCCAGGCGCTCTACGACTGGGACTTCCCGCGCCAGATCCTGCACCTGCGCGCCGCCGAGACCGCCGGCCGGCAGCCGGACGCGGACTCCCACGGCACCGCGGAGGAGCTGGAGCGGTCGCTCTACAGCAGGCGGTTCCTGATCGCCCGGCCGATCCTGCAGGCCATCGAGCAGAGCCCGTCGGTGCTGCTGATCGACGAGATCGACCGGGCCGACGACGAGTTCGAGGCGTTCCTGCTGGAGGTGCTGGCCGACAACGCCGTGAGCATCCCCGAGCTGGGCACCGTCCGGGCGAGCCAGCCGCCGCTGGTGGTGCTCACCTCGAACCGCACCCGCGAGGTGCACGACGCGCTCAAGCGCCGCTGCCTCTACCACTGGGTCGCCCACCCGGACTTCGAGCGCGAGGTGGAGATCCTGCGCCGCCGGCTGCCCGGCATCACCGAGCAGCTGGCCCGCGACGTGGCCCGGGCGGTCCGCCGGATGCGCGAGGTGGACCTGCTCAAGCCGCCCGGGGTGGCCGAGTCGATCGACTGGGCACAGGCGCTGCAGCTGCTCGGCGCCCGCAGCCTCGACCCGGAGCGGGCGGCCGTCACCCTCGGCGCGGTGCTGAAGTACCAGGAGGACGCCGCCCGGATCCGCGACACGGTGCTGGCGGAGCTGGCCGGGTAGCGCGATGGGGGTGACGCGATGACCAGCACCGCCGAGCGCGATTTCACCGAGATCGCGGTGGGATTCGCCCGCACCCTGCGGCATGCCGGGGTGGCGGCCGGGCCGGAGCGGGTGCAGGCGATGCTGGCCGCGGTGGCCGAGCTGGACGTGCTCGACGCGGGCCGGGTCTACTGGGCCGGCCGGCTCACCCTGTGCTCGGACCCGCAGGACCTGCCCCGCTACGACGCGGCGTTCGCGCTGTACTTCTCCGCCCGCACCGCCGGCAGCCGGCCGGGCAGCCCACCGCCGCCGGTGCTGCGGGCCGCCCCGTTCGAGCTGGCCGCCGACGGCACCGGCGGCGAGCGGGACGCCGACACGCCCACCTTCGCGGTGCAGGCCAGCCGGCACGAGGTGCTGCGGCACAAGGACGTCAACACCCTGGCTCCGGACGAGCGGGCCGAGCTGCAGCGGCTGTTCGCGCTGCTCGCCCCCCGGGTCGCCGCGCGCCGCACCCTGCGGTTCCGGCCGGCCGGCCGGGGCCGGGTGGATCCGGACGCCACCGTCCGGCAGGTGCTGCGCCGGGGCGGCGAGCTCAGCCGGCTGCACCACCGGCAGCGCCGGAGCAAGCCGCGCCGGCTGGTGCTGCTGATCGACGTCAGCGGTTCGATGGCGCCGTACTCCGACGCCCTGCTGCGGTTCGCGCACGCGGCCACCCGGTGCCGGCCGGCCAGCACCGAGACGTTCACGATCGGCACCCGGCTCACCCGGGTCAGCCGCGAGCTGCGGCTGCGCGACCCGGACGCGGCGCTGGCCGCGGCCGGCCGGGCGGTGCCGGACTGGAGCGGCGGCACCCGGCTGGGCGAGGCGGTGAAGGCGTTCCTGGACCTCTGGGGCCAGCGCGGGGCGGCCCGCGGCGCGGTGGTGGTGCTGTGCTCGGACGGCTGGGAGCGCGGCGACCCGGGCGAGCTGGGCCGGCAGCTGGCCCGGCTGGCCCGGCTGGCGCACCGGCTGGTCTGGGTGAACCCGCACAAGGGCCGGGACGGCTTCGCCCCGGTCACCGGTGGCATGCTGGCCGCGCTGCCACACCTGGACGACCTGGTGGCCGGGCACAGCTTTGCCGCGCTGGAGGAATTGGCCGAGGTGATAGCGCATGCGTGACGTTCTCGATCAGCTCGCCGAGTGGTGGGAGGCCGGCGCCGAGGTGGCGCTGGGCACCGTGGTCGGCACCTGGAGCTCGGCGCCCCGGCAACCCGGCGCGGCGATGCTGGTCGGACCGGACGGCACCGCCGCCGGCAGCGTCAGCGGCGGCTGCGTCGAGGGCGCGGTGTACGAGCTCGGCCAGTCGGTGCTCGGCGACGGCAGCCCGGTGCTGCAGCGGTACGGGGTCAGCGACGACGAGGCGTTCTCGGTCGGGCTGACCTGCGGCGGCATCATCGACATCTTCGTCGAGCGGGTGTCCCGGGCCGACTTCCCGGAGCTGGGCGAGGTGGTGGCCGACATCCGGGCCGGCCGGCCGGTCGCGGTGGCCACCATCGTGGACGCGCCGGACGGCCAGCGCGGCCGCCGGATGATCGTCCGGCCGGACGGCGAGTCGACCGGCAGCCTGGGTTCGGACCGGCTGGACGACGCGGTGCGCGACGACGCCCGCGGCATGCTCGCCCAGGGCCGCACCGCGGTGCTCCGGTACGGCAGCCACGGCGAACGGCGGGAGGACGAGATCGGCGTCTTCGCCGCCAGCTATGCCCCCCGGCCCCGGATGATCGTCTTCGGCGCCATCGACTTCGCCGCGGCGGTGGCCCGGGTCGGCTCGTTCCTCGGCTATCGGGTGACCGTCTGCGACGCCCGGCCGGTGTTCGCCACCAGCAAGCGATTCCCCGACGCGGACGAGGTGATCGTCGACTGGCCGCACCGGTACCTGGCCCGGGCCGCCGAGGCCGGCGAGCTGGACGAGCGCACCGTGGTCTGCGTGCTCACCCACGACCCGAAGTTCGACGTGCCGCTGCTGCAGGTGGCGCTCACCCTGCCGCTGGCCTACCTGGGCGCGATGGGCTCGCGGCGCACCCACGCCGACCGGCTGGCCCGGCTGCGCGAGCTGGGCGTCGGCGAGGCGGAGCTGGCCCGGCTGCACGCGCCGATCGGGCTCGACATCGGCGCCCGGACGCCGGAGGAGACCGCGGTGTCGATCGCGGCCGAGATCATCGCCAGCCGCTGGGGCGGCACCGGTGCCCAGCTGCGCGCCGCGGCCGGGCCGATCCACGCGGCCGACGGGCACCGGCAGCCGGCGCCCGGCGGGGTGGGCTGAGCCGGGCGAAACCCCGGGTTTGCCCGGCCGGCGCCGGCGCGGCGCGCACCGGCGCGGCCAACTGTGTTCGACTTCCTGCCCGCGCTGGGTTGCGCAGCGAACGTTTTGCGGCTTGGCTGTGATCATCGGCACGCCGGCTCCGGGCGCTGCTCCCGGTTCCGGTCCTGCCATGAGAGCTGAACACCGAGCCTGGAGGGCAGATGACACGGGTCAACGTCACCGTCGACGGGGTTCGCTACACCGATGAAGTGGAACCTCGGCTGCTGTTGGTGCAGTACCTGCGCGAACGGTTGGGCAAGGTCGGCACCGTCATCGGCTGCGATACCAGCAACTGCGGCGCGTGCACCGTCGCGCTGGACGGCAAGAGCGTGAAGAGCTGCTCGGTGCTGGCCGTGCAGGCCGACGGCGCCGAGGTGGTCACGGTCGAGGGACTGGCCGGCCCGGACGGCGCGTTGCACCCGCTGCAGCAGGCCTTTCACGACCATCACGCCTTGCAGTGCGGCTTCTGCACGCCCGGCATGATCATGGCCGCCCGCGACCTGCTGGCCGAGAACCCGCACCCGACCGACGACGAGGTGCGTGAGGGCATCGAGGGAAACCTCTGCCGCTGCACCGGCTACCAGAACATCGTGGCGGCGGTGCGGGCCGCCGGCCGGGCGATGTCGAACTCCAGCGAGGGGGTGGGGGCATGACCACCGTCGAGGAGCGCCCGGCGACCGAGATCGGCCAGGCCCGCAAGCGCAAGGAGGACCGGCACCTGATCACCGGTGCCACCACCTGGACCGACAACCTGACGCTGCCCGGCATGGTGCACCTGGCGATCCTGCGCAGCCCGATGGCACACGCCCGGATCGGCTCGGTCGACGTCGCCCCGGCGCTGGAGCGGACCGGCGTCATCGCGGCCTTCTCCGGCCGGGATTTCGCCGACAGCCAGGGCACGATCCCGTGCGCCTGGCCGGTCACCCCCGACATGGTCAACCCGGGCCACCCGAGCCTGGCCGTCGACACGGTCAACCATGTCGGCGAGGCAGTGGCCGTCGTGGTGGCGCGGGACAAGGCAGCCGCCCAGGACGCGCTGGAGGCGATCGAGGTCGAGTACGAGCCGCTGCCGGTGGTGCTCGACATGGAGGCCGCGGTCGCCGAGGGCGCGGCGAAGGTGCACGCGCACACCGAGTCGAACCGCTCCTACACCTGGGCGTTCTCCTCCGGCGAGGCGGGCACCGGCGAGCCGATCGAGGACGCGCTCCGCGATGCGGAGGTGACGGTGCGGCGCCGGTTCGTCCAGCAGCGGCTGATCCCGGCGTTCATGGAGCCGCGCTCGACGGTGGTGCAGCCGGTCGGCGACGGGTTCACCATGTGGTCGGCCACCCAGGTGCCGCACATCCTGCGCACCATGCTCGCGCTCACCCTCGGGGTGCCCGAGCACAAGGTGCGGGTGATCGCGCCGGACGTCGGCGGCGGCTTCGGCGGCAAGCTGCAGGTGACCCCCGAAGAGGTGATCACCGCGCTGGTGGCCCGCCGGCTCGGCAAGCCCGCCAAGTACACCGAGACCCGGTCCGAGTCGCTGATGAGCGCCCACCACGGCCGCGACCAGATCCAGGACATCACCATCACCGCCCAGCGAGACGGCACCGTCACCGGGCTGGACGTGCACCTCTACGCCGACATGGGCGCCTACCTGCGGCTGGTCTCCCCCGGCGTGCCGGTGCTCGGCGCGTTCATGTTCAACGCCATCTACAAGTTCCCCGCCTACCGTTTCGTCTGCGAGGGGATCTTCACCAACAAGACCCCGACCGATGCCTACCGCGGCGCCGGGCGGCCGGAGGCGACCTTCGCCATCGAGCGGATCATGGACGAGCTGGCCCACGAGCTGGGCCAGGATCCGCTCGAACTGCGCAGGAAGAACTGGATCCGGCACGAGGAGTTCCCGTTCACCACGGTGTGCGGGCTGACCTACGACAGCGGCAACTACGAGGCGGCCACCGAGCAGGCGCTGCAGCTGATCGGCTGGGAATCCCTCGTCGCCGAAAGGGAGGGCCGGCGCGCCAGCAACGACCCGGTGCAGCTCGGGCTGGGCATCTCCACCTTCACCGAGATGTGCGGCCTGGCGCCGTCCCGGGTGCTCGGCTCGCTCGACTACGCCGCCGGCGGCTGGGAGAACGCCGCCATCCGGGTGCTGGCCACCGGCAAGGTCGAGGTGGTCACCGGCGCCTCCGCGCATGGCCAGGGTCACGAGACGGCATGGAGCCAGATCGTCGCCGACCAGCTCGGGGTGCCGTTCGAGGACGTCGAGGTGATCCACGGCGACACCCAGTCCTCGCCGAAGGGCCTGGACACCTACGGTTCGCGGTCGCTGGCGGTGGGCGGCATCGCGGTGGTGAAGGCGTCCGAGAAGGTGGTGGCCAAGGCCCGCCGGATCGCCGCGCACATGCTGGAGGCCGACGAGGACGACCTCGAGTTCAGCGGCGGGAAGTTCTCGGTCAAGGGCGTGCCCGGCGAGGGCAGGACCATCCAGGAGATCGCCTTCGCGACGTTCGCCGCGCACGACCTGCCCGACGGCATCGAGCCCAGCCTGGACGCCGACGCGACCTTCGATCCGGAGAACTTCTCGTTCCCGCACGGCACCCACCTGTGCGCGATCGAGGTGGACACGGAGACCGGTTTCGCCAGGATTCGCAAGTACGTCTGCGTCGACGACATCGGCACGGTGATCAACCCGCTGATCGTGGAGGGCCAGGTGCACGGCGGGTTGGCGCAGGGCATCGCGCAGGCCCTGTACGAGGAGGCCGTCTACGACGACGACGGCAACCTCACCACCGGCACCTTCGTCGACTACCTGGTGCCGTCCGCGGCGGACCTGCCGAGCTTCGTCACCGGCCGCACCACCAGCCCGTCCACCACGAACCCGCTGGGGGTGAAGGGGGTCGGCGAGGCCGGCACCATCGCCTCGACCCCGGCGGTGGTCAACGCGGTGGTCGACGCGCTGCGCCCGTTCGGCGTGACCGACGTGCAGATGCCGTGCACGCCCGAACGCATCTGGCGGGCGATCCACGAGGGCGCGGAGAAGTCGGACCGGGCCGCTTCGGGCACCGTCGCCTACGGCGGCGCCAGTACCAGCAGCTCGGACGGATCGGACGGTGATCAGCTGTGATTCCCGCATCGTTCGACTACGTCAAGCCGGCCACCGCGGCCGAGGCGGTGCAGGCGCTGGCCGAGGCCGGCGAGGACGCCAAGCTCCTGGCCGGCGGGCAGTCCCTGCTGCCCATCCTGCGGCTGCGACTGGCCTATCCGGAAAGGCTGATCGACCTCGGCGGCATCCCGGAGCTGACCGGGGTGACCGACGCGGGTGACAGCATCGTGATCGGGGCGATGACCACCCACGACGAGGTGCTGCACGACGGGCTGGTCGCCGAGCACGCGCCGCTGCTGGTGCAGGCGACGCGGACGGTGGCCGACCGGCAGGTCCGGCACCGCGGCACCTTCGGCGGCTCGCTGGCCCACGCCGACCCGGCCGGCGACCTGCCCTCGGTGGCGCTGGCCCTGGAGGCGGAGCTGCGGGTGCTGGGACCGGCCGGCGAGCGGTCGATCGCGGCGGCGGACTTCTTCCACGACTACCTGACGACCGCGCTCGCGCCGGACGAGATCCTCACCTCGATCCGGCTCCCGAAGCTCGGCGACGGCTGGTCGACCCACTACGAGAAGTTCAACCGGGTCGCCCAGGCGTGGTCGATGGTGGCGGTGGCGGCGGCGGTGCACCGTTCCAACGGCACCATCACCGAGGCCCGGATCGGGTTGACGAACATGGGCCCGACCCCGCTGCGGGCCCGGGCGGTGGAGCAGGCGCTGGCCGGCGCGGATGCCTCGGCCGAGGCAGTCGGCCGGGCCAGTGCCCGGGCAGCGGAGGGCACCGCGGCGCCGAGTGACCTTTCCGCGCGGGCCGATTACCGTGAACACCTGGCCACCGTGCTGACCAAGCGAGCGGTGCTGGCCGCCGCCGGGATCTGATCGCGATCGTCGGGCGGAACTGCCGAGGAGAGGAACGCACTTGCAGCTCGAACACACCTTCACCGTCCCGGCCGAGATCGACCAGGCCTGGCAGGTCCTGCTCGACATCGAACGGGTCGCGCCGTGCATGCCGGGGGCCGCGCTGGACACCGTGGACGGCGACGACTTCACCGGGACGGTGAAGGTGCGGCTCGGCCCGATCGGCCTCACCTACAAGGGCAAGGCCAGCTTCGTGGAGAAGAACGAGGCCGAGCACCGGGCGGTGATCGACGCCAACGGCCGGGATGCCCGCGGCAACGGGACGGCGAGTGCGAAGGTGACCGCCACGCTGGCCGCCGACGGTGCGCAGAGCACCAAGGTCACCGTGCTGACCGACCTCAACATCACCGGCAAGCCGGCGCAGTTCGGCCGCGGCGTGATGGTCGACGTCGGCAACAAGCTGATCGGGCAGTTCGCCGACTGCCTGGCCGGCAAGCTGGCCGGGCCGGAGCCGGCCGCGGCCGAGCAACCCGCCGCGGCCGAGCAACCCAGCAAGACCGAGCAACCCAGCGAGACCGAACGGCCCACGGCCGAGCAGCCCGTCGAAGTGCCGGCCGGTGAGACCGGGGCCGCGGTCCCGGCTGCCGAGCCGGCCGCCGGTGAGCCTCCACTCGATCAGCCCACCCCGGCCGCCGCCGAGATCGCGGCGGGTGAGCGACCGGCGGCCGGGAACGCCGCGCCGGGTGGGCCGGCCGGCGCGGAGCCCGCCGTGGGCACCCGGCCCCGGGCGGTGACGAGCCACGAGGTCGAGCCGATCGACCTGCTCGGCTCGGCCGGACCGGCGGTGGCCAAGCGCCTCGCCCCGGTCGCCGCGGTGCTGGCGGTCGCGGTGGCCGTCTGGCTGATCCTGCGTCGCCGCCGCTGACCCCGGCGGCGGACGGGTCGGCCGGTGGCGAGACGGGTTCCGTCACCCGCCTTGCCCGCCGGCCGATTCGTCCGCCCGCCGATTCTCCGCCGTCCACAGCCGCGCCGGCTGTCCACAATCCCGGCGCACCGCCTCCGCCGTGACCGCGGAAGCGCCACGCTGGTGCCATGACCGTCGTGCCGGTGTGGGCAGCGCTGCTGGTGAGCGTCGGGACCCCGCTGCTCACCTTCGTCAGCGCCGTCGCCGCGCACCGCGCGAACCGGACTGACGCAACCGACGTGGAGCGGCGATCCCGGCGCGAGCAGGTCCTGCATACCTTGCAGTGGGCAGCCGAACTCGCACTCGACCCTCATCCGGGCCGGTCGACGATGGGCCTGGCCCAGTTGCTGGTCCTCGCCGACTCCGACCTCAGCGGCGATGACGTCAAGGACTTCGTCACAGCCGCTCCCGCCGCTCTGGAGTCCTGACATGCCGTTCCGTCGAAGCACGCCCAGATGTCTGATGGCGTACCATCAATCAGATACGTGGTCCCCGCAGGACACCGGAGGAGGGCTCGATGCCGAGCAGCGAATACGTGACCTGGACCCAGCGGGAGGCGGCCAGGATCCACATCAAGCTCGCCGAGAAGTGGGGTGAACCCCTGCCGGAGCGGGTGTTCCGCATCGCGGACTCGCCCGTGAGCAACCCGCTGCCCGTCTCATACGACAGCGAGCTCCGCCCGTACCGAGTGCCTCCCGAGCCGGGGTCCCCGCCGGACGAACCCGGCACCTACGTGGGCTGGCGGCAGCGGGAGGCGGCCAGGATCCACATCAGGCTCGCCGAGAAGTGGGGTGAACCTCTGCCGGAGCGGGTGTTCCGCCTGGCCGCCGCGGTGCGGGAGCGCCAGGCGGCCGATGGGGTGCCCGGCGCAGCAGCCCCGGCCAGCCACGCGGCGCGGACCGGGGAGGTTCAGAACAGCGACAGCTGATCGACCCGCGGCCGGGGCTTCTCCAGCTTGCCGTGCCGCTTGCCGCCGCCCGGGTGCCGCTGCCCCGGCGTCAGGTAGCCCGCGGACCCGCCGTCACCGTCGGGTGAACGGCCAGCCGTCCGGTGGTGCTGCGGGGCCGGCTGCGGGGGCGGCCCGTCGTGGTGCGCCAGAACCCGCAACGCGGTCGCGGTCGTCCAGGTCAGCTGATGCGCCGAGAACGCCGCCCGCACCGCGTCGGCCGGCAGCGGCAGCACGCCGGGACCGGCGGCCAGGTCGAGCCCCAGCTCAAGGGTGTCGTGCATCGCCATCACCTGGCAGTTCAGCCGCCAGGCCGCCACCGAATCCGGCTCACCGAGCCGGGCGGCCAGTGCCGGCCCGACCGCGGCTGCAACCCGCTCGCCGCCGGCTGCCAGGTCGTCGAGCGCGGCCCGCACCGATCCGAGTTCGGCGAGCAGCCTGGCCGCCAGCTTGGGCCCGAACCCCCGGACGCCGGGCAGGTTGTCCGACGGATCGCCCCGCAGCGCGGCGAGATCCCGGTACTGCTCCGGCCGGATGCCCTGCATCGTCACGAACCGTTCCGGGGTGAGCAGCGGGGACGCCTCCACACCGCCGTTGATGATGCGCAGCACCCGGGTGGTGTCGTCGATCAGCGCGAACGCATCCCGGTCCGAGGTCATGATCACCGTCCGCAGGCCGGCCTCCCGGCCGAACCGGGCGGCCGAGGCGAGCACGTCGTCGGCCTCCAGACCGTCCGGCACGTGCACCGCCAGGCCCAGCTCGCGCAGCACCTCGACGGCACCGGCCAACTGGCAGACCAAGGTCTCCAGCTTCTCCGTGCGCCCGGCCTTGTAGGCCGGCCAGCGATCGCGGCGCAGGCTGCGGTCCGGGTCGTCGAAGCCCACCAGCACCGCGACCGGCCCGATCCGCTCGACGGCGGCGACCAGCTGGGTGAGCAGGCCGCGGATGGCCCAGAGCGGCTGGCCGGAGGCCGACCGCAGCCCGGTCGAGGCCTGGGCGTGGAAGCTGCGGTGGACCAGGGAGTTGCCGTCGACGGCCAGCAGCACCCGCGACTCGTCCCCGGCATCCGGCATGGCCACCACTCTGCCACCCGCCCCCGACAACGGCCGAGCCGACGGCGGCCGTTCCTTCGAGCCCGTAAGGTCATCGGCATGCTTGGTCTCCCCCTTCCCGGGCCGCTCGCCGTGCTGCGGCTGGCCGGCCGCGGTTACCTCGCCGCGGAACAGGCACTGGACCTGGTGCCGCGGGTCACCGCGCTGGTCGGGCAGCTGGAGCGGATCGCCGACCGGGCCGACACGGCGCTGACCGGCCTCGACCGCACCCGCGGCCGGGCCGACCGGGTGCTCGACCGGACCGAGGGCCTGCTCGACCAGACCGAGCAGGTGGTGCTGGCGACGGTGGCCCTGCTCCGCCAGACCGAGGCCGTGCTGCGCCGCACCGAGGCAATCGTGCACCAGACGGACGGCATCCTGGAACGCACCGACGGGCTACTGCAGCGCAGCGACGGCCTGGTCGCCGGCACCGACCGGGTGGTGTCCGAGGCCGCCCAGGTGAGCGGGCGCGCCGACGCCCTGGTGGGTGAGGCGGGGCAGCTCACCGACCGCGCCGGCGCCCTGCTCGACAAGTTCGGCCCGGCGCTGGACGACCTGGCCCCGGCAGTGGATCGCCTGGCGCCCACCCTGACCGACCTCGTCCCGATGGTCGAGCGGCTGGCCTCGACCACCAGCCCGGCCGAGGTGGACGCCATCGTCGCGCTGATCGACACCATGCCCGAGCTGGTGGACCGGCTGCGCACGGAGATCCTGCCGATCCTGTCGACCATGACCAGCCTGGCGCCCGATGTGCGGGAACTGGTCGACACCACCAAGGAGTTCACCGAGATCCTCGGCTCGCTGCCGGGCCTGGGCCGGATCAGGCGCCGGGTCGAGGAGCGGCACGAGCAGCACGACCAGGAGCGGGCCGAGATCGAAGCCGCGGTCGACCGCACGTGATCGACGAGATCCAGGCGACCCGCTACGTAGCGCCGCTGCGGGAGGGCGGCTCGCTGCCCGGGCTGGTCGAGGCGTCGGACTACGGCATCTACGTGGCCAAGTTCCGTGGCGCCGGCCAGGGCCTGAAGGTGCTGGTGGCCGAGGTGATCCTCGCCGGCCTGGCCCGCCGGCTCGGCCTGCGGGTGCCCGAGCTGCGCGCGCTGCAGCTCGACGCGGCGATCGGCCGGTACGAGGCCGACGAGGAGGTGCAGGACCTGCTCACCGCCAGTGTCGGGCTCAACCTGGCCGTCGACTTCCTGCCCGGCTCGTTCGGCTGGGATCCGGCTTTTCCGGTCGGGCCGGAGGAGGCGGCCACCGTCCTGTGGCTCGACGCGCTGACCGCCAATGTGGACCGGAGCTGGCGCAACCCCAACCTGCTGCTCTGGCACCGCCAGCTGTGGCTGATCGACCACGGTGCCGCGCTGTACTTCCACCACAGCTGGGCCGGCGCCGCCGCGAGCCCGGAGCGGTTCGCCCGCCAGCCCTACGACACCGCCGACCACGTCTTCGCCGCGCACACCCACCGGGCCCAGGCGGCCGATGCCGAGCTGGCCGGCCGGCTCGACGCGGACGTGCTGACGGAGATCCTGCGGGCGGTGCCGGACGAGTGGCTGGAGCCGGTCGAGCGCTACCCCGACCCGGCCGCGGTCCGCGCCGGCTACCGGGACTACCTGCTCGCCCGGCTCGCCGACCGGTCCGGCTGGGTGCCGGGTGGGTCGGGCTGATGGCGCGGCTGCCGTTCCAGTACGTGGTGCTGCGCTGCGTTCCCCGGGTGGACCGGGAGGAGTTCGTCAACGTCGGCGTCGTGCTGTACTGCCAGGCCGCCGGCTACCTGTCCTGTGCCAGCCAGCTGGTCGAACCCCGGCTGCTCGCCTTCGCGCCGGACCTCGACCTGGCCTCGGTGCGGTCGGCGCTGGCCGCGATGGCCGGGGTCTGTGCCGGCACCGGCCCCAGCGGGCCGGCCGGGCTCGGCCAGCGGTTCGGCTGGCTGGCCGCCCCCCGCAGCACCACGATCCAGCCCGGCCCGGTGCACGGCGGCCTCACCGACGATCCGGCGGTCGAGCTGGCCCACCTGGTGGACACCCTCGTCCGCTGACCGGCCGCGCGAATGCACCGCGGCAGAGGCCGCTCAGAACCACCGCGGCAGAGGCCGCTCAGAACCCGTCGCCGGTGTCCTCCTCGTTCGTGTCCTGCTCGTTCAGCTCGTCCTCGTCGACGATGTGCATCGCCGCCTCCTCCGAGCTGGCGGCGTAGCCGGCCCGGCCGACGTCCGTGGCCACCGCGTCCGACTCCTCGTCGGGGTGGGCGCCCTCGTCCGGCGCCACCAGCCGGCCGGCCCGGTCCGGGTCGGCGGGCCGGCTGTTCTCGGCGCCGACGTCCGGCTCCTCCTCCGACAGCCGCTGGTCCAGGGACTCGCCCCGCTGCTGCTCGGCCAGGGTCATGCCGCGCCGGGCCGGGGCCGGCTCGTGGTCCGGCGGATCCCAGCGGGTCTCCTCCGGCTCGTCCAGGCTCTCCCGGGTGCCGTCGCCGGTCAGGTTCTCGGCCGGATCCAGGTCCTCGGCATCCTCTACCCCCGCGGCGTACACGTCGTCGCCGTACTCACCCATGCTCGTCCCCCACCCTCTCGGCCGCGCCAGTCCATTCACCCAATCACCGAAAGCGCAACCGCGCTAACCCCGGCCGGCGAGCTCGGCCGCGATCCGGCGCAGGGTCAGCGCGAACAGCCGGTCACCCGCGGCGGCCGCGACCGGGTCGGCCCACCGCGGCGTCCACCGGGTCCGGACGTCCTCCACCCAGCTCAGCCGGCAGCCGCCCGGTTCCGGCCGGACCTCGATCTCGGCCCACCCGGTGAGCCACCTGCCGCGCTTGACCACCCGGCACCGGCCGGGGGTGCCGCCGTCCGGCGGCTGCCACTCGGTCACGGTCATCGGGTCGTCGAAGCCGACCGGGCCGAGTGCGGTGCGGCCGGTGAACCGGGTGCCGAGCCCCGAGCGGACGGGGCTGTCGGCGTCGACGGCCACCTCGGTGAACGGGATCCAGCGGCTGTGGGCGGGCCAGTCGGTCACCAGCGCCCAAACCAGGTCGACCGGGGCGTCGAGGTGACGGGCGGTGCGCACCAGTGCCATAAGACACATCCTATTGAGCGGACGCGAATTGCCCCGCCCCGTGCGACGTACTGTTGAGCCGACACAAGTTCGCAAAGGAGCGATGGATCATGACCGAGACCGCCACGGGCGCAGATGTCGCCGTGTTCCAGCCGCCGACCGGCGACGCCCAGAACCTCAAGGTCATCCACCCCACCGAGGGTGCCCCCGGCGCGGACATCGGCAAGTTGCTGGCGAAGTCGAACGTGGTCACCTTCGACCCCGGCTTCGCGAATACCGCCAACTGCCGGTCCGCGATCACCTACATCGACGGCGACGCCGGAATCCTGCGGTACCGGGGCTACCCGATCGAGCAGCTCGCCGAGCACTCGACCTTCATCGAGGTCAGCTACCTGCTGATCTACGGCGAGCTGCCGACCACCGACCAGCTGGCCGCCTTCACCGAGCAGATCCGCCGACACACGCTGCTGCACGAGGAGCTCAAGGGCCTCTTCGACGCCTTCCCGCGCGACGCGCACCCGATGCCGGTGCTGTCGTCGGCGGTATCGGCGCTGTCGACCTTCTACCAGGACGCGCTGAACCCCAACATCGAGGCGGACGCGGAGCTGTCCACCGTCCGGCTGCTGGCCAAGCTGCCGACCATCGCGGCCTACGCCTACAAGAAGTCGGTCGGCCAGCCCTACCTCTACCCGGACAACTCGCTGGGCCTGGTGGAGAACTTCCTGCGGATGACGTTCGGCTTCCCGGCCGAGCCGTACGAGCTCGACCCGGTCGTGGTCCGCGCGCTCGACCAGCTGTTCATCCTGCACGCCGACCACGAGCAGAACTGCTCCACCTCCACCGTCCGGCTGGTCGGCTCGGCCCAGGCGAACCTGTTCGCCTCGGTCTCGGCCGGCATCCACGCGCTGTCCGGGCCGCGGCACGGCGGCGCGAACCAGGAAGTGCTCGAGATGCTCGAGGCGATCCGGGCCGGCGACGGCGACGTGAAGTCGTTCGTGGAGAAGGTGAAGAACAAGCAGGACGGCGTCCGGCTGATGGGCTTCGGGCACCGGGTCTACAAGAACTACGACCCGCGCGCGGCGATCATCAAGAAGACCGCCGACCAGGTGCTCTCGGCGATGGGCAAGCGGGACGACCTGCTCGACATCGCGATGGAGCTCGAGGGCTACGCGCTGTCCGACGACTACTTCGTCAGCCGCAAGCTCTACCCGAACGTCGACTTCTACACCGGCCTGCTCTACCGGGCGATGGGCTTCCCGGCCAAGATGTTCACGGTGCTGTTCGCGATCGGCCGGCTGCCGGGCTGGATCGCCCAGTGGTATGAGATGACCAACGACCCGGAGACCAAGATCGGCCGGCCGCGGCAGCTCTACACCGGCCCCGGCGAGCGCAAGTACGTCGGCACCGACGAGCGCTGAGCCGATGGCCGAGCAGGTACGCGGCGTCATCGCCCGCGGCGTCGGGGCGCCGGTCGAGCTGGTCGACATCACCATCCCGGACCCCGGGCCCGGCGAGGCCGTGGTCAGGATCCAGGCCTGCGGGGTGTGCCACACCGACCTGCACTACCGCGAGGGCGGCATCAACGACGAGTTCCCGTTCCTGCTCGGCCACGAGGCGGCCGGCGTGGTGGAGCGGGTCGGCGATGGCGTCACCGAGGTGGCCCCGGGCGACTTCGTGATCCTGAACTGGCGCGCGGTCTGCGGCCAGTGCCGGGCCTGCCTGCGGGGCCGGCCGTGGTACTGCTTCAACACCCACAACGCCACCCAGCGGATGACGCTGGCCGACGGCACCGAGCTGAGCCCGGCGCTGGGCATCGGCGCGTTCGCCGACAAGACGCTGGTCGCGGCCGGCCAGTGCACCAAGGTCGATCCGCAGGCCCCGGCCACGGTGGCCGGGCTGCTGGGCTGCGGCGTGATGGCCGGCATCGGCGCGGCCCTCAACACCGGCGCGGTCGGCCGCGGCGACTCCGTGGCCGTGATCGGCTGCGGCGGGGTCGGCATGGCCGCGGTGGCCGGCGCCCGGCTGGCCGGCGCGGCCACGATCGTCGCGGTGGACGTCGACGACCGCAAGCTCGCCGCCGCGCGGGAGTTCGGCGCCCACGAGCTGGTGAACTCCGCCGCCACCGACGCGGTCGAGGCGATCCAGCAGGCCACCGGCGGCTTCGGCGCCGACGTGGTGATCGACGCGGTCGGGTTGCCCGAGACCTACCGGCAGGCCTTCTACGCCCGCGACCTGGCCGGCACCGTGGTGCTGGTCGGGGTTCCGCGGCCGGAGCACCGCCTGGAGCTGCCACTGCTGGACGTCTTCGGCCGCGGCGGCGCGCTGAAGTCGTCCTGGTACGGCGACTGCCTGCCGTCCCGGGACTTCCCGATGCTGATCGACCTCTACCTGCAGGGCCGGCTGCCCCTGGACAGGTTCGTGACCGAGACGATCGGCATCGGCGACATCGAGGCGGCGTTCGAGAAGATGCACGCCGGTGACGTGCTGCGCTCGGTGGTCGTGCTGTAGATGGCGGTCCGCATCGAACACACCGTCACTGCCGGCACGTTCTCCCTCGATGGCGGCAGCTGGCAGGTGGAGAACAACGTCTGGCTGCTCGGCGACGACGAGCAGTGCGTGCTGGTCGATGCCCCGCATGCCGCCGGCCCGATCCGGGAGCTGATCGGCGACCGGGCGCTGCGGGCCATCGTCTGCACGCACGCGCACGACGACCACATCACCGCCGCGCGCGAGCTCGCGGAGGGCTACCGGGCACCGGTGCTGCTGCATCCGGCGGACGAGGTGCTGTGGCGGCAGACGTACCCGTCGTTCGAGTTCACTCCGTTGTCGTCGGGTGAAACGCTGACGATCGGCGACGTCGAGCTTCAGGTGCTGCACACACCCGGCCACTCCCCCGGCGCGGTCAGCCTGTACGTGCCGGCGCTGGGCACGGTCTTCACCGGCGACACGCTCTTCGCCGGCGGCCCCGGCGCGACCGGCCGGTCGTTCTCGGACTTCGGCACGATCGTCGACTCGATCCGGGACCGGCTGCTGACCCTGCCGCCGGCGACCGTCGTGCACACCGGCCACGGCGAGTCCACCAGCATCGGTGCCGAGGCTCCGCACCTGGCCGGCTGGATCGCCCGCGGCCACTGACGGCATCCCGTCGGCCGAGCGGGATCCCGGCGCGTTCGCCTACCGTGGGAATCCGGTGCCGCGCGGGCGGCGTTGGCACCGGTGTCCGGACCCTCCCCCGTTCGAAACGAGGTTCGCGCCCGTGCCCGGTGTGTTCACGTTCCCCAACCCGGTCAACGAGAAGGCAGCCCGCACCGTCGCGGCCGGTGTCGTCGTGCTCAGCCTGCTGGCCCTGCTGCCCGGAGTGCGCTGGCTGACCCTGGTGCTCGCGGCCGGCTTCTGGCTGCGGGTGGCGGCCGGGCCCCGGTTCAGCCCGCTCGGACAGCTTGCGACCCGGGTGATCGCGCCCCGGCTCGGTGAGCCCCGGCTGGTGGCCGGCCCGCCGAAGCGGTTCGCCCAGCTGATCGGCGCGACCGTCACCAGCCTCGCCGCGATCTGCCTCCTGGCCGGAGCGGTGGGCGCAAGCCAGCTGCTGCTCGCCGCCATCGTGGTGGCCGCCGGGCTGGAATCCGGGCTCGGCCTGTGCCTGGGCTGTGTGATCTTCGGGCAATTGATGAGAACTGGCCTGATCCGCGAGGAGGTATGCCTCGAGTGCGCGACCGTCGGGCTGCGGTACCGCCAGAATGGGTGAGTGACCAGCTCGCCCGCCGTCCCCGCCACCGAGGCCGCCGCTGAAGCCCAGCGGGCCGGCCGGCAGCGTCCCGGCATCGAGGTGCTGCTCGTGCTCGGGGTGTCGCTGGGCATCTCGGCGATCAGCTCCTGGATCAACTTCCTCGACATCCAGACCCGCGGCGGCTTCCGGCACGCCACGGCCACCCTCAACCCCTCGACCAGCCCGCGCGAGTGGGTCGACCTCTCCTACCAGCTGCTCGGCATCCTGAACGGCGTGGTGCCGGCGTTCCTGGCCCTCTACCTGCTCTGGCAGTCCCCGGCACTGCCCGGCTTCGGCATCGGGGTGGACCGGTTCCGGCCCCGGCGGGAGCTGCTGCAGGGCCTCGGCTTCGCCGCGCTGATCGGCATTCCGGGACTCACACTGATCTACCTCGCCCGCAGGCTGGGCATCAATGCCCAGTTGGACGCCTCGGACCTCGCCGACGTCTGGTACCGCTACCCGGTGCTGGTGCTCAGCGCGCTGCAGAACGCCATCGTCGAAGAGATCGTCATGATCGGCTTCCTGCTGACCAGGTTCCGCCAGCTGCGCTGGCGACCGTGGACGGCGATCGGGGTCAGCGCGGTGATCCGGGGCTCGTACCACACCTACCAGGGCATCGGCGGCTTCGTCGGCAATCTGGTGATGGGGGCGATCTTCGGCTGGTGGTTCACCCGCACCCGCCGGGTGCTGCCGCTGGTGATCGCGCACAGCGTCCTCGACATCGTCAGCTTCGTCGGCTACGCCGCCCTGCACGGCCGGGTGTCCTGGATCTGACCCGCGCGGCTCTCACGAGCCGGGCACCAACGTGCTCAGCCGGATCCGCACCATCGAGCCGGCCTGACCGGATCGCCGCACCGCGAGATCGACGTCCGTGGCCTGGGGCACCAGGGCGAGCGCAGCCGGCGAGCACCAGGGAGCCGATGGCCAGCAGACCCCCTGCCACTGGTCGATGAATGGCAGGCATGGTGCCAGGATGCGGAGACCGATCCGGGCCGCTGGACATTCAACGGCAAACCGAGACAAGCTCGACACCGTTTCGCAAGGTGCCGCGTTCGCGTCGCAATGTGCCGCGACCGCAGCGGAAACCCGGTTGCCGGTTGTGGGATGGTGCTGCTGTGACTCCTGAGATCCGTACCGCTCCCGAGATCCATACGGTGCCGTCCGAGGAGATGGTTCCCTGGCTGAAGACGATGCGCACGTCGCTGCAGGCCGATCCGGGCAACATCTCCGACAGCCAGCTCGACTACTGGCGCGAGGTGTGGGATCCGGAGCGCATCTGGGGGGCCTACGACGGCGGGCGGTGCGTCGGCACGCTGCGCACCTTCGACACCGACCTGGGCGTGCCGACCGGTCCCGGGTCGGCGGCGCCGATCCCGACCGACGCGCTCACCCAGGTCGGCGTCGCGGCCACCCACCGGCGCCAGGGCCTGCTGCGACGGATGCTGACCGCCTCGCTCACCGCGGCCAAGGAGCGCGGCGAGGCGGTCAGCCTGCTGCGCGCGGCCGAGTGGGGCATCTACGGCCGGTTCGGGTACTGGCCGGCCGCGCCGGCCGCCGACTACACCATCCGCACCGGGAACCCCTCCCTCACCGTCCGGCCGCCGGCCCAGCCGGTCGAGGTGGTGCAGGTCGACCCGTCCGAGCTGCTCGACCCGGCCCGGTCGGTGCTGGACCGGCTCAGCCGGCAGGCACCCGGCCAGATCCGCCGGCCACCGGCGATGTGGAAGCGGACGCTGCGGCTGCACAACCCGGCCAGCCTGCGCGAGCCGGTGTGCGTCGTGGCGCGCTCGGCGAGCGGCGAGGTCGACGGGTACGCGATGTGGACCGGCCAGGACGGCGACTGGTACCACGACCCGGTCCATCACGTCCAGGCCCGGATCGACGAGATCCTCGCGGTCACCCCGGACGCCGAACGGGCACTGTGGAACTACCTGGTGCACATCGACCTGGTGCGCTCCCTGACGCTGGAGGCCTACCCGGTCGACCTGCCGCTGGAATGGCTGCTCTCCGACGGCCGGGACGCCCGGCGTACCTGGTCCGGGGACAACGACTGGCTGCGCATCCTCGACCTGCCGGCCACCCTGTGCGCCCGCCGGTACGCCACCACCGACCGGCTGGTGCTCGACGTGGTCGACGAGGACGGCGGGTTCGCGGCCGGCCGCTTCGTGCTGGACGGCGGCCCGGAGCACGCCGAGTGCACGCCCACCAACTTGAGTGCCGACCTCACGCTCTCGCAGCGGGCGCTGGCCGGCAGCTACCTCGGCGGCTACCCGGTGCGCGCGCAGCAGCAGGCCGGGCTGCTCGACGAGGAGACGCCGGGCGCCGCACGCCGGCTGCAGGCGATGCTCGTCACCGAGCGCGCGCCCTGGAACGCCACCCCGTTCTGACGGGACGGGACGGTGCCGCCGGGCCCGGTCAGGCCGGCGGCACCGTCACGAAGTCGATCAGCTCCTCCACCGAGCGCAGCAGCGGCACCTCGACGTCGGCGTAGCTGTTCACCGAGGCCAGCACCCGCCGCCACATCTCCCGAGGGTCGGCGACCCCGAGCGCGTCGGCGATGCCCTGCTTCCACTCGATGCCGCGCGGCACCACCGGCCACCGCTCGATGCCGAGCGCGACCGGCTTCACCGCCTGCCAGATGTCGACGTACGGGTGACCGTTGATCAGCACGTACGGCGAGCGGACGCCCGCGGCGATCCGGGACTCCTTGGAGCCGGCCACCAGGTGGTCGACCAGCACCCCGAGCCGGCGCTCCCGGCCGGGGCCGAACTCGGCCACCGCCTCGGCGAGCAGGTCGATGCCACCGAGCGGCTCGACCACGATGCCCTCGATGCGCAGGTCCTCGCCCCAGATCCGTTCCAGCAGGGCGGCGTCGTGCACGCCCTCCACCCAGATCCGGCTGGCCTTGGCGACCTGGGCCCGCACCCCGGCGACCGCGACCGAGCCCGAGGCCGTCCGGCCCGGCTTGGCAGGCTGGCGCGGTGCGGCGGCCGGCCGCACCAGGGTGACCAGCTCGCCCTCGTAGCGGAAGCTGGCCGGCAGCAGCGGGAACACCCGCTCCCGGTCGTGCCGGTCGGCCAGGGTCACGGTGTCGCGCTGCTCGCCGGCGATCACCGCCCGGCCGAGGCGGACCACCGCCCCGCAGAACTTCCCGTCCGCCGTCTCGACGACCAGGTCCGGTTCGGCCGGGAGTTCGCGCACCGTGCGGCGCCGGCGGACGGGCTGGGCGAGGACGTCATCCGAATACACCCGACCACCGTAGAGACTCCGGCGGCCGGCACCGGGTAGCCGCGCCCGGGAAGGTCGGTACCGTGGATCCCTGTGTCCGATCATCGTCGCTGCGCCCGGCTGGCCGCCTGGGGTTCGGCCTGGCTGGCCGGCTCCGTCGCCTTCGACCAGGTGCTGGACGCGGTCGCCGGCCGCGGCCGGCACCTGTCCGGCCCCGGCTACGACGGCAGCGGGGTGCACCCGGCCGGCACCGCGCTGACCGACTGGCGGCGCTCCGGCACCCAGGCGCTGAGGCTGGTGCTGCCGGTGCCCGGGGACGTCCGCGGCCTGGCCGGACCGGCCGAGCTGCGGACCGCCGCGCTGCAGGCCGGGCAGGCCGTCTACGGCCTGGGCTTCGGGGTCACCGTGCTCGCTGGCCCGGAGACGCCGAGCAGCGCCGGGCCGGAGTACGTCTGGCACCGCGGGCCGGCGGCCGACCAACCGCCGGATCCGGTCTCGCTCGCCGACGCCGAGCACGACCTGGCCGAGGCGATCCGGGAGACCGCCGGCGACCTCGCCCGGCGCGGCACCACCAGCTGGCTGTCCGACATCGCGCCGGCGCTGTCGGACGCCCGCCGGGCCGGCGAGCGGCTGCACCTGCCGGCCAGCCACCCACCGCGCGCGGTGCGGCTGATCGCGCAGGCCGAACGGCTGACCGCCGTCTTCGCGGTGGTGGACCGGGACGGCACGGGCGAGCTCACCGCGGCAGCGACCGCCGAACGGGCCGAGGCGCTGGCGCCGCTGCGCACGGCCGTCCGGCGGGCGCTGCTGGCCGGCTACAACGCGCCGGCCGAGGTGGTGGCGCGCGACCGCTGAGCCGGGCGCGGCTCGGACCGGCTCAGCAGGTGCCGGCGCGGGGTTCACCGAGGCCGGCGCCGGGTCACCGCGGCTGGCGCGCCGGTGCCGGGCAGCAGGTCGCCGGGCACTGCCAGCCGCAGATCCCCAGCGGCGACAGCGACTTCTGCTCCGCGCCGGTGAGCTGCTCGGCCACCAGGTCGGCCAGCCCGGCCACGAACGCCGGGTGGGTGCCCGCGGTGGCCGCCCGGGCGAAGCCCAGCCCCAGCTCGGCCGCGGTGGCGGCCGCCTCGTTGTCGAGGTCCCACAGCACCTCGAGATGGTCGGAGACGAAGCCGGTGGGCGCCACCACCACCGCGCCGGTGCCGGCCTCGGCCAGCGCGCGCAGGTGGTCGTTGACGTCCGGCTCCAGCCACGGCACCTGCGGCGGCCCGGACCGCGACTGCCAGACCAGGTCGAACTCCGCGCCGGGGCCGCGCACCGCCTCGGCCACCAGCCGGGCGGTCTCGCGGTGCTGGGCCAGGTACAGCCCGCCGGCCGGGCCTGCGGTGTCGTTCATGCCGACCGGCACCGAATGCGCGGTGAACACCAACCGCGCGTCGCCGTCGCCGAGCGTGGCCAGCGCGGCCCGGACCGCGTCAGCGTTCGCCTCGAGGAAACCGGGGTGATCGAAGTAGTGCCGCAGCTTGGTGAACCGCACCGCCGGCGCCGCCTCGGCGGCCCGGGCCAGGTCCTCGCGGTACTGCCGGCAGCCCGAGTACGAGCCGGTGGCGCTGGTGGCCAGCACCAGCACCTCGCGGTGCCCGTCCGCCTCGATCCGGCGGGCGGTGTCGGCGACGAACGGGTGCCAGTTGCGGTTGCCGAAGTACCGCGGCAGCCCGATGCCACGCAGGTCGAACTCGGCACCCAGCGCGGCCAGCAGCGCCTCATTCTGCGCGGTGATCGGCGAGACGCCGCCGAAGTGCTGGTAGTGCTCGGCCACCGCGGCCAGCCGTTCGTCCGGGATGCCCCGGCCGGCGGTGACGTTGCGCAGGAACGGCAGCACCTCGTCCGGGCCCTGCGGCCCGCCGAAGGAGAGCAGCAGGAACGCGTCGTAGGCGGGGCCGGACAATCAGACACCCATCGCGTGGAAGCCGCCGTCGACGTGGATCAGCTCGCCGGTGGTGACCGGGAACCAGTCGGAGAGCAGCCCCACGCAGCTGCGCGCGATCGGCGTCGGATCCTCGATGTCCCAGCCGAGCGGCGCCCGGTCGCTCCAGATCTCCTCGAAGACGTGAAAGCCGGGGATGCTCTTGGCGGCCATCGTGCGCACCGGGCCGGCCGCCACCATGTTGACCCGGATCTTGCGCGGGCCGAGCTCGCGGGCCAGGTAGCGACCGGTGGATTCCAGCGCGGCCTTCGCCACGCCCATCCAGTTGTAGCCGGGCCAGGCCAGCCGGGCGTCGAAGTCGAGCCCGACGATCGAGCCGCCGGCCTCGCCGAACAGCGGCAGCGTGGCGACCGCCAGCGACTTCAGGCTGAACGCCGAGACCTCGACGGCGGTCGAGAGGTCGGCGAACGGGGTGTCGAGGAAGTTCTCGCCGAGGCAGGAGGCCGGCGCGAACCCGATCGAGTGCAGCACGCCGTCCAGGCCGTCGACGTGCTCGCCCACCCGGCCGGCCAGCGCGTCGAGGTCCTCGGAGGAGGTGACGTCCAGCTGCACCAGCGGCGCGGGCCTCGGCAGCCGGCGAGCCACCCGCTCCACCAGCGACATCCGCCCGTAGCCGGTCAGCACCACCTCGGCGCCCTGCAGCTGCGCCTCGCGGGCGACCGCGAACGCGATCGAGGAGTCGGTGATCACCCCGGTGATCAGCAGCCGCTTGCCGTCCAGCAGTCCCATCTGTGATTTCCCTTTCCGTAGAAGGATGTTCTCAGATGGTCCTGGCTCGCCGTCCGAGCCCGTGACCGATCTGGTAGTCCGCTCAGATGCCCATCGCGAGGCCGCCGTCGACCGGCAGCAGCGCCCCGTTGAGGTAGCCGGCCGCGTCCGAGCCGACGAAGCGCACCACGTCCGCGACCTCCTGCACGCTGCCGTACCGCTTGGCCGGGATGCCGGCCAGCACCTCGGCCCGCCGCTCCTCGGTCATCGCCGCGGTCATGTCGGTCTCGATGAAACCGGGGGCGATCACGTTCGCGGTGATGTTGCGGCCGCCCAGCTCGCGGGCCAGCGACCGGGCGAAGCCGATCAGGCCCGCCTTGCTAGCCGCGTAATTGGCCTGGCCGGCCGCACCGGCCAGCGACACCACCGAGGAGATGAAGATCAGCCGGCCGAACCGGCCCCGGACCATGCCCGGCGCGGCGCGCTTGGCCACCCGGAAGGCGCCGGTCAGGTTCGCGTCCAGTACCGAGGTGAACGACTCCTCCGACATCCGCAGCAGCAGCGTGTCGTCGGTGACACCGGCGTTGGAGACCAGCACCTCGACCTTGCCGAGCGCGGCCTCGACCTCGCCGAAGGCCGCGTCCACCGACTGCTCGTCGGTGACGTCGCATCGGACGCCGAGGAACCCGTCGGGCGCCCCGCTCCCCCGATGCGTGACGGCCACCCGGTCGCCCGCGGCCGCGAAGGCCTGCGCGATGGCCAGTCCGATTCCCCGATTGCCGCCGGTCACCAGCACAGTTCGACTCACCCGCGCCACGCTAGCGGATCGGCCCGGCGAGCCGGCGGAGCAGGTCGGACACGCCGGATCGGTAGTGTCGTCAACCATGCGTGCGGTGCGGATCGAATCCTTCGGCGGCCCCGAGGTGCTCCAGGTGGTGGAGGTGCCCGAGCCGGTGCCGGGCCCGGACGAGGTGGTCGCTGACGTGCGCGCGGCCGGCGTCAACTACGCCGACACGCACGCGGTCGAGGACTCCTACCTGTCCCGACAGGCCCTGCCGCTGATCCCCGGCGGCGAGGTGATCCTCGACCTGCCCGGCGGCCGGGCGCTGGGCATGGCCGCCAGCGGCGGGTACGCCCAGCGCGTGGCGGTGAACCCGGCCCGGCTGATCGGCGTGCCGGACGGCATCTCCGACGGCCAGGCGCTCAGCTGCCTGGTGCAGGGCGCCAGCGCCTGGCACCTGCTGCGCACCAGCGCGCACCTGCGGCCGGGCGAGACGGTGGTGGTGCACGCCGCGGCCGGCGGGGTCGGCACGCTGGCGGTGCAGCTGGCCGCGCTGTGGGGTGCCGGGCGGGTGATCGCCACCGCGTCCACGCCGGCCAAGCGCGAGCTGGCGCTCTCGCTCGGTGCGGACGCCGCGGTCGACTCCACCGAGCCGGAGCTGGCCCAGGCCCTGCGGGCGGCGAACGACGGGCGCCGGGTCGACGTGGTGCTGGAGATGACCGGCGGCGCGGTGTTCGACCAGAGCCTGGCCGCGCTGGCGCCGTTCGGCCGACTGGTGTGCTACGGCATGGCGGGCCGGATCCCGCCGACCGCGGTGCAGCCCGCCGCCCTGATGGCGCACAGCACCGCGGTGATCGGCTTCTGGTTGGCCCACGCCGGCGAGGCGATGCTCGCCGAGGCGGTCACCGACCTGTTCGAGCTGATCCTGGCCGGCAAGCTGAGCCCGGTCCTCGGACCGGGCTACCCCCTCGACCGGGTCGCCGACGCGCACCGGGCGCTGCGGTCGCGGCAGAGCACCGGCAAGCTGATCCTGCTGCCGAACGGCTGAGCCCGGTCCCGAGCAGCCGATCCTGCCGCCGGACGGCGGCGAAGCGGACCGGCAGTGCCGCTCAGGCCAGCCGGCCCGACCAGAGCAGCGAGAGGCCGCCGGCCACGAGTGCCAGCACCAGCCCGGCGAACATGAACCGCCAGCTGATGTCGCGCTGGGCGCGGGTGTAGCCGATCTGCGAGCCGATGTCCTTGTAGACGCTGCGCAACTCGGCCTGCGAGGTCGCGGTGTGGAACGAGCCGCCGGTCGCCTCGGCCAGCCCGCGCAGCGTCACCTTGTCCGAGGGCACCTGCTGGACGGTGCCGTCCAGGTTCACCGTCCCGCTGTCGGTGCCGAAGGCGATGGTGGAGACCGGGGTGTCGGCCTTCTTGGCGGCCGCGGCCGCGTCGGCGACCTTGCGGCCGACGGTGTTGAAACCGTCGGAGAGCAGCACGATCCGGGCCGGCGCCGGCTTCTCACCCGGCGTGGTCGAGGTCTGGCTGAAGGTGTTCAGCGCGTCCAGACAGGCGTAGACGCCCTCCCCGATCGCGGTGTACTGCTCCAGCTGCAGCGCAGCGATCGCGCGCTTGACCGCGTCCCGGTCCTGGGTCGGCGGCACCAGCACGTTGCCGGCCCGGCCGAACTTCACCAGGCCCAGGTTGATCCGCTTCGGCAGCAGGTCGGCGAACTCCTCCGCGGCGGCCTGCGCGGCCTTGAGCCGGCTCGGCAGCACGTCGGTGGCCTCCATCGACAGCGACACGTCGATGGCCAGCATCACGGTGGCCCGTTCCTGCGGGACGCGCACGCTGGCGGTCGGGCCGGCCACGCCGAGGGTGAGCACGGTGACCGCCAGCAGCAGCGCGGCGAAGGTGAGGTGCCGCCGCCAGCCCGGCCGGCGCGGCACCACGCTGGCCAGCAGCGCGGTGTTGGTGAACCGGGCGGTGAACCGGCGCCGGCGCAGCGCCACCAGCAGGTAGGCCAGCCCGACCGCCAGCACCGCCAGGAGCAGGAACAGCCAGTACGGCGAGCGGAACTGCATCAGTGCACCCCGATCATCCCGGCCCGGGACGGCGGCCGCACCGCGACCCCGCGCCGCCGGGTGACGACGAACCGGACGAGGTCGGCCAGCCAGTCCGAGTCGGTGCGCAGCCGCAGGTGGTCCGCACCGGCGCGCCGCAGCATCGAGGCGATCTCGACCCGCTGCTGGCGGGCGACGCCGGCGTACCGTTCGCGCAGGCCCCGGTCCGAGGTCTGCACCTCCAGCTGCTCGCCGGACTCCGGGTCCACGAAAGTGACCAGCCCGGCCGCCGGCAGGTCCAGCTCCCGGGGGTCGAGGATCTCGATGCCCAGCAGCTCGTGCCGGTCACCGAGGCCGCGCAGCGGGCGCTCCCAGGACGCGTCGCCGATGAAGTCGCTGATCACCACGACCATCCCGCGCCGGCGGGGCGGCCGGCGCAGCAGTTCCAGGGTGCGGGCCAGGTCGTTGCCGCGGCCGCTGCCGGCCCGTTCGGTGGCGGCGATGCGGCGCATCAGGTAACGGGCGTGGTTGGTGCCCCCGACCGCGGGCACCCGGACGGTCCGCTCGCCGTTGGTGATGACCGCACCGATCCGGTTGCCGGCCTTGGCGGTCAGGTGGCTGACCGCGGTGGCGGCCGCGAGCACCAGGTCCCGCTTCTCGGTGCGCACCGTGCCGAAGTCCAGGCTCGGCGACAGGTCGACCACCAGCCAGGTCTCCAGCTCCCGGTCGGCGACCGTCTGCCGGACGTGCGGGGTGGTCGTCCGCGCGGTCACCGGCCAGTCCATCCGGCGGACGTCGTCGCCCGGGTAGTACTGCCGGGACTCGCCGGGATCGCTGCCCGGGCCGGGCACCAGGCCCAGGTAGCTGCCGAGCAGCAGCCCGTCCAGCTTGTTCCGCACGGTGTACTCCAGCCGGCGCAGCACCGCCTCGACCTCGGCCGGGGCGGCCGTGCCGCCGAGCCGCGCGGGCGCCTGCCCGCCGGCCGTGGCGGCGTGCGGGACGTCCGGCTGGGTCACGCCGGCGGGCCCCAGTTCCCGGGCCGGCCCTGCTGCGGCGGCAGCCCGGACGGGGCCTGCAGCGGCGCGCCGTAGCCGTTCGGCGGGGCCATCCCCTGCTGCGCGGTGGCGGCCTGCGGCGGCGCGCTCGCGGCCGGGGCCAGGTAACCGCCGGCCGCCCGCTGCCGGGGTGCGACCTGGGGCAGCGGGACGGTCTGCAGCACCCGATTGACCGCCTGCACTGCGGTGATGCCGTCGGCGATCGCGTCGTAGGAGAGCACCATGCGGTGCGGCAGCACGTCGACGGCGACGTCGAGGATGTCCTGCGGCAGCACGTAGTCCCGGCCCCGCAGCAGGGCCAGTGCCCGGCCGGCCGCGATCAGCCCGAGGCTGGCCCGCGGGCTGGCGCCGTAGGAGACCCAGGAGGCCACGTCGGGCATCCCGAACTCGGCCGGCTCCCGGGTCGCGATGACCAGCCGCACGACGTAGTCGACCACCGCGTGGTGGACGAACACCCGGCCGGCCCGCTGCTGCAGCCGGATCAGCTCGGCGGTGCCGATCACCGGCTGGGCCACCGGCGGCTCGACCCCCATCCGGTAGACGATCTCGCGCTCCTCGGCCGCGGTGGGGTAGCCGACGGCGATCTTCATCAGGAACCGGTCCCGCTGCGCCTCGGGCAGCGGGTAGACCCCCTCGCTCTCGATCGGGTTCTGGGTGGCCAGCACCAGGAACGGGTTCGGCAGCGGGTACCGGTTGCCGCCGAGGGAGACCTGCCGCTCGGCCATCACCTCCAGCAGCGCCGACTGCACCTTGGCCGGCGCCCGGTTGATCTCGTCGGCGAGCACGAAGTTGGCGAACACCGGGCCCAGCTCGGTGTCGAACTGCTCGGAACCCGGCCGGTAGATGCGGGTGCCGACGATGTCGGACGGCACCAGGTCGGGGGTGAACTGCAGCCGGGCGAAGCTGCCGCTGACGGTGCGGGCCAGCGTCTCGACCGCCAGCGTCTTGGCCACGCCGGGCACGCCCTCCAACAGGCAGTGGCCGCGGGCCAGCAGGCTGACCAGCATCCGTTCCACCATCCGCTCCTGCCCGACGATCACCCGCTTGACCTCGAACAGCACCTGCTCCAGCGCGGTGGCATCGGCCGCCGGAGTCGGGATGGAGCCGGGCTCGGTCATGGGTCTCCTGTCCTCGACCGTGAGCCGGTCGGGCGTCGAGAGCGATCTCTGCAGTACCGCAACCGTACCCAGCCGGGGGCGCCGATGTGGCGCAGGGCCGCTAAGTCGCAGCTGTGCGCTGTGCCTCGCGACGGGCGGTGCGAGAGGCCGGTGCGACGGGCGCCGGCTCAGCCGCCGATCGCCGACATCGGGCGGTCGGGCTGCCGGAACCCGGCGACGCTGATGCCGTGCCCGGCCGGCTTGGCCGCCACCGCGGTGCGGATGATCGCCGCCAGCTCGCCATCGCCCGCACCGCCGCGCAGCGCGCCACGCAGGTCGGTCTCGGCATGGGCGAACAGGCAGGTGCGCAGCTGCCCGTCGGCGGTCAGCCGCAGCCGGTCGCAGTCCCGGCAGAACGGCCGGGTGACCGAGGCGATCACGCCGACCCGGGGGTCCGGATCCGGCCACTCGGCCCGGCCCGGGCCGTCCAGCACCTGGAAGTCCTCGGCCGGCGCGTGCCCGTCCCGGCCGGACGGCCCTAGGGTGAACGTCTGCGAGAGCACCGCCAGCACGTCGGCCGCGGTCACCATGCTCTCCCGGCTCCAGGTGTGGTCGGCATCCAGCGGCATGTGCTCGATGAACCGCATCCGGTAGCCGGACCGCAGCGCCCAGCCCAGCAGCTCCGGCGCCTCGGCGAGGTTCTCCGGGGTGAGCACCGCGTTCACCTTCACCGGCGCCAGCCCGGCGTCCTGGGCGGCGGCCAGGCCGGCCAGCACGTCCGGCAGCCGGTCCCGCCTGGTCAGCGCGGCGAACCGGGCGCGGTCCAGGGTGTCCAGCGAGACGTTCACCCGGTCCAGCCCGCTGGCGGCCAGCGGGCCGGCCAGGTCGGCGAGCGCGAGGGCGTTGGTGGTCAGCGACAGCTCGGGGCGCGGCCGCAACCCGGCCAGCTCGCCGATCAGCCCGGCCACCCCGGGCCGGACGAGCGGCTCACCGCCGGTCAGCCGGATGGTGGTGACGCCGAGTGAGAGGAACACCGAGGCCAGCCGGAGGATCTCGGCGTCGGTGAGCACCTGGTTCTTCGGTAGCCAGTCCAGGCCGGCGGCCGGCATGCAATAGGTGCAGCGCAGCGAGCACTTGTCGGTCAGCGAGATGCGCAGGTCGGCAGCGGTCCGGCCGTACGCGTCGACCAGGCCGGTCGGGCTGTCTCGGTCAGGCACCATTCGCCCAGCCTATCGCCGTCCGGCCGGACCGGGTGGCCGTCAGCTGAGCGGGCGGGTCGCCCCGAAGTAGCCCCAGTCCACCTGGTCCCACGGGGTCACCTTGACCACGTCGCCCGAGTTCGGGGCCTGGATCACGTTGCCGTTGCCGATGTACATCGCCACGTGATGGATCCCGGAGACGCCGCCGGTGGACCAGAAGAGCAGGTCGCCCGGCATGAAGTTGCCCGGCGACGGGTGGTACGACCCGGCGACGTAGTACTGGCTGGCCGCGTAGTGCGGCAGGTAGAGGCCCTCGCCGGCCCAGGCGTACATCATCAGGCCGGAGCAGTCGAAGCCGTAGACCTGGCTGTCGTTCCAGCCGTCGGTGCCGGGTGAGTTCACCCCGTAGGTGGGGCCGTTGTAGCCGCCGCCGGCCCAGGCGTACGGCTGGCCGATCCAGCGCATCGCCCGGTTGACCGCGGACTGGCCGAGCCCGGACGACCAGCCGCCCATCGAGCCGGCGGG
>Ga0335073_10001206_pt1 | contig 34411 bp, 24 predicted proteins | sample Lox_Sample_22_FD_207093 | JGI IMG/M metagenome (GOLD analysis project Ga0335073, IMG submission 207093) | Soil microbial communities from Loxahatchee National Wildlife Refuge, Florida, United States - Lox_Sample_2.2 | ecosystem: Environmental > Terrestrial > Soil > Wetlands | place: USA... | reverse complement strand
GGCACGACGTTCGTCCGGCGCCATTTGCAATCGAACCACGCGTCCGGATTCGACCTCGATGACGACGCGCTGAATCGTCGGGACGGTCGTATCGCCGGGCAGAGCGTACTTCCACGCCTCGAGCTGCGGGCGCCCGACCCGGGTGCTGACGAGGTACATGCTGCCGACGCCGCGCTCATCCTGCTGATAAGTCGCGATGCGCTTCCCGTCCGGCGACCAGCTCACGATGGCTCGAGCGGTGTGCTTCCAGCCGGCGTTGTCCGTCGCGTAGCCGAAGTCCGCGACGCCGTCGGTCGTGAGCTGGCGAATGGCGCCACCCTGCAGGTCGCGCACCCAGAGATTGTGGTCCCGAATGAACACCGCGCGGTGCCCATCGGGCGAGGGCACCTCGTCGGAGGCCCCGACTGCGCTCTTCTCACACCGATAAAGCTCGATGTCGCAGGTCCAATGGATGGCGCCGCCGCCGCCGGAAACGCTGCCGCCGTCCGCGGAGAGCCCGGACTCGTCCAACTCTCGGCGTGCAGCTTCGTAGCTCGTGCCCGAAGCGGCCGACAGCGCATGCGCCATGCGTTCGGGATCGAAGGCGCGCCGACTGGCTCCGTCCAGCGTCCGCAGAAGCACGATCTCGCTTCCCTGGGCCACCGAGCGCCGGTACCAGGCCCGCCCGTCCGACAGCCAGGTCGGGCTGGTCACGGCGTTGCGTACCAGGCCGGTCGTCCGGTAGGGCATGAAACTCTCCGCGCGCGCGTAATCCTCGGCGCTGAGGGAGACCGCGGCTTGTCCGTGAGCACAAATCAGGGAGCCGAGCCCGAAGGCGAGGAGAGGAACACGCATGATGTGTGGATCCGGTGACGGTCAGGACGCTGGCGCGTGCCAGAATAACGTACGATAGCCGAGCATGCGCGGATCCCAAGCCAATCCACGACGAGGACGGCGCGCGCGGCCGGAACGGGTCGCCGCTCCGGCCTATGTGACCCGCGCCATCCCGTATTACGCGCTCCTCGATGAGGAGGCGCTCGAGCGCATCGAGCGCCAGGCGCTGCGCCTGCTCGAGGATTACGGCATCGAGTTCCGCGAGGCGCCGGACGCGCTCGCGCGCTGGAAGGCGGTAGGCGCGGATGTGCGTGAGAGCCGCGTGCGCATCCCGGCCGAGATGATTCGCCATCTGCTGTCGAGCGCGCCGGCGGAATTCACCCAGGTGGCGCGCAATCCCGCGCGCTCGGTTCGGATCGGCGGAAGCGCGCAGGTCTTCGCGCCCGTGTACGGTCCGCCGTTCGTGCGCGATCTGGAGCACGGCCGGCGCTATGGAACACTCGAGGACTTCCAGCGGCTGGTCAAGCTCACGCACCAGCTGGCCCCGCTCCATCACTCGGGCTTCGTCACCTGCGAGCCGTGTGATGTCCCGGTATCGAAGCGCCATCTCGACATGCTGCTCGCACATATGACGCTCACCGACAAGCCGCACCTGGGCGCGATCACCTCGAAGAGCCGCGCGGAGGATAGCATCGCCATGGCGCGCCTGCTCCACGGCGAGGAAGCGTTCGCATCCGGCTGCGTGATCATGGCGAACGTCAACACCAACTCGCCGATGCTGGTGGACAAGGTCGTGACCGATGCGGCCGAGGTCTATAGCGCTGCAGGGCAGGGCCTCATCGTCGTGCCGTTCATCTTGTCGGGCGCCATGGGCCCGGTCACGACCGCGGCGGCCATCGCGCAGGCGCTCGCCGAGGCCATGGCGGTGGGCGCCTACACTCAACTGGTGCGGCCCGGAGCGCCCTTCATCCTCGGCAATTTCCTGTCGTCGATGAATCTGCGCTCCGGTGCGCCGACCTTTGGTATGCCGGAGCCGCTCATGTCCAACCTCGCCGTCGGCCAGCTGGCGCGACGCTTGCGCCTGCCGCTGCGCTGCGGGGGGGCGCTCACCGCCTCGAAGCTGCCCGATGCGCAAGCGGCCTATGAAAGCGCGGACTCGATGCTTTCGACCGTGCTGGGCGGTGCCAACTACATTCTGCACGCCGCGGGCTGGCTCGAAAGCGGCCTTGCGACCGGTTACGAGAAGCTCGTTCTGGACGCGGACCGTCTGGGCGCTTACGAGGTGGTGCTGCGCGGCTTTTCGACCGATGACGATGCGCTCGGTCGCGATGCCTACGGCGATGTGGCGCCCGGCGGACATTTCCTCGGATCCGCCCACACCCTCGCGCATTACACCAGCGCTTTCTACGAGGCAGCGCTGTCGGACTCGAACAGCGTCGAGCAATGGGAAGAGCAAGGCTCGAAGGACTCCGCCCAGCGCGCTCACGAACGCTGGAAGAAGCTGCTGGCAGACTATGAGCCCCCGCCGATCGATGCGGCGATTCTCGAGGCGCTCAACGAGTTCGTCGCACGCAGGAAATCCGAGCTGCCGGACGCCTGGTACTGACCCATGAGACCTGCTACTGATCCAAGAGGGAAGTCATGATGGAAACCTTCGAGGGGCTCACGGCGGTGGTGACGGGAGGCGGATCCGGCATCGGTCGAGCGCTGGCGCACATGGCGGCGAGCCTCGGAATGCGGGTGGTCATCGCCGATATTCAGCAAGATGCCCTCGATGATGCTGCGGCCGAGCTTGCCGCGAGCGGCGCGCGGGTGTTGAAGGTGCGAACCGACACCTCGCGCGCGGAGGATGTCGAGCTTCTGGCGTCGAGCGTGCGCGCGACTTTCGGTGTGCCGCATCTTCTCTTCAATAATGCCGGCGTGGCCGCCGGAGGCCTGATCTGGGAGACGGCGCCCAGCACCTGGAAGTGGGTGCTGGGCGTGAATCTTCTCGGCGTCGCATACGGCGTGCATCACTTCGTCCCGATGATGCTGGAACAGGCCTCGCGTCAGCCGGGCTTCGAGGCGCGCATCATCAATACGGCCTCCATGGCGGGCCTTCTCAACCCACCCAACATGGGGGTCTACAGCGCTTCCAAGCACGCGGTCGTGAGCATGACGGAGACCTTGGCGCACGACCTCGCGCTCGTCACGGACCGCGTCCGGGCACACGTGCTATGCCCGTACTTCGTGGCGACCGGCATCGTCGAGAGCGAGCGGAACCGCCCCGGCGAGAAGCTCGCGCCGACGCACAGCGAGCTCGTATCGAGGTCCATGAGCGATAAAGCCGTGCGCGGCAGTCGCATCACCGCCGACGAGGTCGCGAGATCGGTGTTCGATGCGATCCGCGCCGAGCGTTTCTACGTCTTCAGTCACCCGCAGGCGCTCGAGTCGGTGCGCGTGCGCTTCGATGACATCCTGACCGGGCATAACCCGACCGATCCCTATCTCGAGCGTCCCCAGGTATGGGATGCGCTGCGCGAAGCGATCCGCGCCCCACAATCCGCGGGGGTCGTGCGATGAGCATTTCACGCAGAGAGCTGTTGCTGCGGACCGCGGCGTCGATCTCGTTGGCCGCCCTGCGCGCGCCACTCGCGCTGGGTACCGACCTTGCACGGCAAGCCGTGCGCTGGAGCCTGCCCGCCAAACGCCCCTTCAAGGTGATCGAGAACGAATGGATACCGATGCGCGACGGCATACGCCTGGCTGCGCGAATCTGGCTGCCGCAAGGGGCCGATGCCCACGCGGTGCCGGTCGTCTGGGAGTATCTGCCTTACCGGTTGTGGGACGATCTGCGCTGGCGCGATGACAAGACCGGTGAGAACCTTGCACCCTACGGCGTCGCTTTCGTGCGCGTCGACATCCGCGGCACGGGCAACTCCGAAGGCGTGATGGTCGATGAGTACGACGTTCCCGAGCTCACCGACGGGGTACAGGTCATCGCCTGGCTCGCGCGCCAGCCCTGGTCGAACGGTTCGGTCGGCATGCGCGGTATCTCCTGGGGCGGCATCAACTCGCTGCAGATCGCTGCCATGCGGCCCCCGGAGCTCAAGGCGATCATGCCCATGGGATGCGTGGTCGATCGCTATACGGACGATGCGCATTACATGGGAGGGGCCTATGGTGAGCAGAACATGGCCTGGGGCACGTCCTTCAAGGGTGACATGGCGGCACCGCCGGATCCGGAAGTCGTCGGCGCGCAATGGGAGAGACTGTGGCGTGAGCGCCTCCAGGCGACGCCGGCGATCCTCGAAACCTGGTCGAGGCACGAGCGTTACGACGCGTACTGGAAGCGTGGCTCGATCGCGACCGACTACGCCGCCATCACGTGTCCGGTCTACGTCGTCGACGGCTGGGGCGATCCGTATTCCAACATCATCGGTGAGCTGCTCGCCCACCTCAAGGTTCCGCGCAAAGGGTTGATCGGACCGTGGGGCCACATCTTTCCGAATCTCGCGACGCCTCTGGGACTCGATTGGCCCTACGAGGAGGTGCGCTGGTGGCAGCAATGGCTCGAGGGTGTGAATACCGGAATCATGGATGAGCCCATGCTGCGCGTTTACATGATGTCGAAGGCGGATTCGGAAGCATTTCCGGCCGAGGTGCCGGGCCGCTGGGTCGCCGAGCAGGTGTGGCCCTCGCCGCGCACCGCCTTGTCACGTCTTGACTTCGATGCCGGCGGCCGCCTCGCTGCGAAAGCGAGCTCGCACGAGCGCGTCAAGTATGTGGGCAACACCATCGTCGGCATCACCAAGCCGCAATGGGTGTATGGGCGCCCGACGGAATTCGAGCAGACGCCCGACGATCGCAACTCGCTCCTGTTCGATTCGGCGCCGCTCGAAAGCGAGCTCGATATCCTCGGCTATCCGCTCGCGAAGGTGCGGGTAAGCGCCGACGTGCCGGTTGCCCAGCTCGGCCTCCGGCTCACCGAAGTGACCCCGGAAGGCAAGTCCTGGCTGGTCACCTATAACGTCCTCAATCTTACCCGCCGCGATTCGATGGAGCAGCCGAGCGCGCTGGTGCCAGGCGAGTTCTACGATGTCGAGCTGCCGCTGTACATGATCGCGCACACCTTCAAGAAGGGAAATCGCATTCGCCTCGCGCTCTCCGAGGGCTTGTGGCCGCTCGTGTGGCCATCGCCCAAGATCGCCACACTGCAGATCGAGCTCGGGGCCTCGCATCTGCTGCTGCCGGTGCGCCCTCGGCCGCAGCGCGAGTCGCCGTTCTCCATTCCCGTGATTCACGCGGGGCCCGCGGCTGCTCCGAACGGCGCACAGATGCCGACACGTGACATGCGAGGGCGAATCCGCTACGACAGCGAGACGCCTCCGACCACCACGTTCATCTCCGCGGTCGGCACCACCACCACGAGCTCCGGTACGAGGATCATCGAGATCACCGAGGGCGAGCCGAACAGCTGCCGCATGAGCTTCCAACGCATGAGCCGCTGGCAGCGGGGCGAGTGGGACTGCACGATCGAGTACGGCACGGATTTGACCTCGAGCGCCGAAGAGTTTCACTTGAAGGAGTGGCTGGTCGCAAAGAGGGGACCAGTCGAGATTTTCCGGCGGGAGACCCCGAGCATCATCCCGCGCGACCTTCTCTAGCGATGGTTGTGCGGCGTCGGCGCGGGTGGCGCATCGAAGAAGTTTTCCGCCACCGGCTTGTGGGCGAGGATCTCCGCGCGCGTCAAGCCCTCGAGCTCGTGCGGGAAGACCAGCCAGCGATCGGTATCGTGAATGTAATAATCGGGAACGAGGGAGCTGCGGTTGCGGCCGCTCTTGTAATACACGGTGGCGATGCGAATGCGCTCCGGCAGATTGCGGCGGCAGCGACGCTTCAGCAAGGCAAGAACGGCCTCGAGACTGCGGCCGGAATCGAAGACATCGTCCACCACCAGCAGCTGGTCGTCGGCGGACAGGCGCGACACGAGATAGTCGGTGGCGTGGACCCTGACGGTCTTTGCCGGGGCATCGGCGCCGGCATAGGCGGATGTGCGAATCGGGATATGGTCGGCGTGGATCGAATGGTACTCGAGCACTTCCTGCACGGCGATCCCGATGGGCGTGCCGCCGCGCCACATGGCGACCAGAAAAGTGGGGCGAAAGCCGCTCTGCACGATGCGTCGCGCGAGCTCCATGGAGTCGCGCAGCAGTGAATCCGCCGATATGTAGGTCTTATCCACCAGTAGCGCATGCTGCGCCTGCCGGCGCGGATTTGGCAAACCCGCGTACTTCGGTAAACTCGGTGAGGCGCCAGGGAATGCGGCGCATGAGTCTCACGGTGCGATGACAGCATGCTCGAGCGGCTTTTCGGTATCGCCCGTCACGGCACGACCCTTTCCACGGAGCTGTTCGCCGGGCTCACCACGTTCCTGACGATGGCCTATATCGTCGTGGTGAATCCGGTGATCCTCGGCGCCGCGGGCATGCCGGTGGCCGGTGTCGCGGCCGCGACCTGCCTCGCAGCCGGATTTGGCAGCATCCTCATGGGTTTGCTGTCCAACTACCCGCTGGCTCTCGCGCCCGGCATGGGGCTGAATGCTTATTTCACCTATACCGTGGTCAAGGGAATGGGCTTGCCCTGGCAGACCGCGCTCGGCTGCGTCTTCATCTCGGGCGTCGGCTTCATGCTCCTCACCATCGCCGGCGTGCGCCACCTCATCATCAAAGCCGTGCCGCGCTCGTTGCTCGCGGCGGTAGCCGGAGGCATCGGGCTGTTCATCGCGTTCATCGGGCTCGCCGATGCGGGCATCATCGTGGCCAAGCCCGGAACGATGGTCGGGCTCGGGAGCTTCAGCAATCCGACCGCGGCGCTCGCCATGCTCGGCTTGCTGGTCATCGCCGCGCTGCAGACGCGGGGCGTCAGGGGCGCGCTGCTGCTCGGCATTCTGTTCACTGCCGCGGTCGCATGGCTGTCGAACGTCGCTCAGTTCGCGCCGGGTAGCTATCGACTGGGCGATCTTTCGGCCACCGCGTTCAAGCTCGACCTGCGGGCGGCGCTCAACCTCAAGGGAAGCGGAGGCCTCTCGCTGCTCGAGATCGTGTTCGTGTTCCTGTTCGTCGACCTGTTCGACAATGTCGGCACGCTGATGGCGGTCACGCGGCGCGCGGGGCTCGTCGCCGCCGACGGTTCCGTGCCGCGGCTCAACCGCATCTTGCTGGCGGATTCCGCTTCATTGCTCGTGGGCGCCTGCGTGGGCACGAGCCCGGTCACGAGTTATATCGAGAGCGCCGCAGGCGTCGCCGTGGGCGGCCGCACCGGGTTGACGAGCGTCGTGGTCGGCATTCTGTTCCTCGGCACGCTTTTCTTCGCGCCCCTGGTACAGGCCATTCCTTCGGCTGCAACCGCCCCGGCGCTCATTCTCGTGGGCTCACTCATGATGGGCGCGCTCGCCGACGTGCCCTGGTCGGAGCCGGAGGCCGCGATACCCGCCTTCCTCACCGTGATCACCATTCCGTTCAGTTACTCGATTGCGAACGGTCTCGCCTTCGGAATCACCAGCCACGCGATCTTGAAGCTGATACGCGGCAGGGCGAGGCGCGAGGACTGGCTGGTCTATCTTCTGGCGGTACTATGCATTGCGCGATTCATCTACCTGGCGTGAGCAAAGTCGTAAGACGTGATCGGGCGGCGGGGTGCACCCGTGCGAGCGCCGCGGCGCTCGCCCTCGCGGGCGTGCTCGCGAGCGCGGTGTCGGGCGCGGCAGGGTCGGCGGGCCCTTCCACGGCGCTGGCCCAGCAGCCCGCGCCGGCTCCGCTGGCGGTCAAGGTGCTCGTCATCAATTTGTTCCGCATAGAGGCTGCGCCCTGGCTCGCCGCTCTCGAGCCGACCCGAGACATCGCGGTTCCCGGGCTTTCCAGCGATTATCCGCAGGTCAGGTGCAACGACGATGCCGTGTGCCAGTTGACCACGGGCATGGGACACGCGAATGCCGCTGCCTCGGTCATGGCCGTGCTCCTGTCCGGTCGCTTCGACCTGCGCGAGACCTATTTCCTCATCGCCGGCATCGCCGGCATCGATCCTGCGCGCGGCACGTTGGGCTCGGTTGCCTGGGCGCGCTACATCGTCGATGCGGGTATCGCGCACGAGATCGATGCGCGCGAGCTGCCTCGAGGCTGGTCGGACGGATACTTCGGGATCATGACCGATGGACCGAGGGAGATGCCGAAGCTCGAATACCGCACCGAGGTGTACCGCCTCGACGAGCCACTCCTGCGGCAAGCGCTCGCGCTGTCCCGCGGGGCAAAGCTCGAGGATGCACGAGACCTCGAGGCTTATCGAGCTCATTACGCGGAGACGGCCGCCCGGCAGCCGCCGGCCGTGATCCAGTGCGATACCCTGTCCGGCGACACTTGGTGGTCCGGCCGGCGGCTCGGCGAGCATGCGCGTCGCTGGACGCGACTGCTGACCGCGAACGAGGGTGTGTACTGCACCACGCAGCAAGAGGACAACGCGCTGATGAATGCCCTGACTCGCGGAGCGCAATGGAAATTGCTGGATGTCGGGCGGGTCGCCGATCTGCGCAGCGGCGCCGACTTCGACCGACCTTATCCCGGCCAGCAAGCGCTCGCAGCCCTCAAGGATCAGCGCAAGCTCGCCGATTCGGTGACCGTCGCGGCGGACAACCTGGTGCGCGCGGGGATGCCCCTGGTGAGCGCCATCGTCACGCACTGGCAAGATTGGCGGCACGGAGTCCCCGCCGCGCCGCGCTGAGAGGGCCTCACCAGCTGCGTGCGGCGACGATGAGCGCGAGGCCGCTCAGGAAACACGCGAACATCGCCGCCAGCAAAGCCGACGTGCCCTTCGGCGCGAGCCGGAACTCCTTCCAGACGAACACGCCCCAAAGCGCCGCGATCATGGTGGCGCCTTGCCCGAGACCGTAGGAGATTGCGAATCCCGCGCGCCCCGAGGCGATCAGATTCATGGACATTCCGGTGCCCCAGATGACGCCGCCAGCGATGCCGGTGAGATGATCGCGCGGCGCGCCGCGAAAGTAGCTCGCGTAATCGACGGGACCTCCGACGACGGGCTTCTTCATTGCGATCGTGTTCCAGACAAAGCTGCTCGCGAAGATGCCGATGGCGAAGACGAAGAAGGCGGCATAGGGGCCCATGCGCGCCGCTGCGGGATGCGCGGGATCGGCATACATGGCCGCCGCCACGAATCGGTAAAACAAACCCATGAACACCCCACTGGTGACGGACAGGAGCAGTCCGCGCGAAGTGAGACCGACCGCGCTCAAGCGCCGGTAGGCGATCGCATCGAGTACAATCGCGAGAGTCACGAGGCTCACGCCGCCAGCGAGCAAGCTGCCGTTTCCGACCGGATCCGCGAGGTAGTTGACGAGCACGCCGATGAGCAGCGCGAGCCCGATCCCGACCGGGAACGCGACGGCCATGCCGGCGAGCTCTATCGCCGCGACCAGCAGGATGTTCGCGAGACTGAATATCGCGCCGCCGACAAGAGCCAAAGCCAGGCTCTGCGCCGAAGCTTGAGCGAGGTCAGGACCGAATGCGCGGCCCTCGGACCCCGTGCTGCCGAGCGTGAGTCCCATGAGCAGCGCGAGCACCACCACTCCGAGTGTGTAGTCCCAGTAAAAGAGCTCGAAGCGCCACTCCTTGCTCGCGAGCTTGCGGCTGTTGGCCCAGGATCCCCAGCAGAGCATGGTGACTACGCAGAGCAGGACGGCGAGGCTATAATCGTGCACGACGAACATGAGATCCCCCTGGCTCGATCTTCATCGATCGATGGACCGCAGCGCGGCCTTGGCTGCATCGTACTCTGCGCGAGTTGCAAAGGAGCTCTGCGCGCCGCTTCGCGTCGTGGATAGCGCGGCGTACCGATTGGCAGCCGCCACGGCATCCCGCTCCGCCATCCCCTCCGCGAGAAATACCGCGAGGCTCCCCGTGAAGGCATCGCCGGCGCCGGTCGTGTCGATGGGCGTCACCGTGTAGGCCGGGACATGAATCATGCCTTGCGGGCCCGCAATGAGCGCTCCGCGCTCGCCGAGCGTGAGAATCAGTCTGCGAAACCCCCGGCGCAGCAATTCGCGCGCGCAATCACGCGCTTGCTCGTCGCTGCGTGCCGGCCGGCCGGCCAGGCTCTCCGCTTCGGTCTGGTTGGGGATCAACCAATCGGCGCCGATGAGCTGCGAGAGATCCGCCGGTACCGCAGGAGCCGGATTGACGATGCAGCGGATCCCGTGCGCTCGCGCGAAACGTACGCCGTGATACACCGTCTCGAGCGGCACTTCGAATTGCAGGATGATCGTGTCCATTTGCCGCAGGCACGCGGCCGCCGCATCGACATCGTGCGGTCGCAACTCGTCGTTGGCTCCCTTGACGACGATGATCCGATTCTCCCCGCTCGGCTCGACCAGGACTGTAGCGGCTCCGGTCGAGACTCCGCGCGCGGTCCGCACCTGGCTCGTGTCGATGCCGCGTGCAGCAAAGTTACGCAGCGTCGCTTCCCCGAACAGGTCGTCGCCGACCTTGGCCAGCATGGTCACGTCCGCTCCGCACAGCCGGGCCGCCACCGCCTGATTGGCGCCCTTGCCCCCGAATCCCAGCTCGAAGCGCTGCCCGAACACAGTCTCGCCTGCTCGCGGCAAGGTGTCGATGAAGGTGACCAGATCGGTGTTCGCGCTGCCGACGACGGCGATGCGGGGAGGGCGAGCCATGGTGGCGATACTGTAGCGCGAAAAGGCGGGCGGGCGCAGACGCATGCCTGGCCCAACAGCACATGACTGAGAACGCCGGCGGAACTGCGCAGCGGCGCGTGGCGGCTTGAGCCACGTGGCGGAGGCATCGCATGCCGCCTGCGAGGCCGCGCGATTCCTGGATCGGCTGGCGCGCTGCGGGCAGCAAGTGGAAGGCTTGCCGCAGGCGCTGCGTCCGGCAAATCCGGCAGCGGGCTACGAGATCCAGGCGCAGCTCCAGCGCTTGAGCGCGCAGCCGCTATTCGGATGGAAGCTGGCGGCGACGAGCAAGGCGGGTCAGGATCATATAGGAGTCGACCGACCGCTGATCGGGCGCCTGCTCGCGAAGCAGCAGATCGAGGACGGCGCCAGCTATCGTGCGCTCGACCATAACATCATGCGCGTCGCCGAGCTCGAGTTTGCATTCCGCTTCGCGGAGGACGTCGAGGCGCGAGAGGCGCCTTGGGAGCCCGAGGAAGCTCTCGCGCGGGTGGCGACGCTTCATCCCGCGATCGAGCTTCCGGATTCGCGCTTGCGCCGTTACGAATCGGTGGGAGCGCCGCAACTCATCGCCGACAACGCCTGCGCGCATTTTTTTGTGCTTGGCAAGGCGTCGCCCGATGAGTGGCGAAAGCTCGATCTTGCAGAGCAAGCGCCGTGGGGCTGCATCGACGGGCAGCGATTTCGCCAGGGCAGCGGACGCCACGTGCTGGGCGATCCCCGGCTGGCGCTGGTGTGGTTTCTGAACGAGACCTCGAGATTGCGCCTGAAGGTGCGCGCCGGCGAGATCGTGAGCACCGGCACCTGCCTGCAGCCGATACCCATACGCCACGGCGTCACGGTGTCGGGCGATTTCGGCGCCCTGGGCACGGTCGCGGTTCACATCGCCTAAAACCGGTAGTTGACCTCCGTGCCGAACGTGCGCGGTTGATTGGTGGAGATGCGCGTGATCTGCGGAACGTTGAACTGGAACTGCGTGTTGTTGCTGGTGAGCTCCGCGATCTTGTTGGTCAGGTTGTCCACGAACAGGGTCGCGTTCCATTTCTCGGTGCCCACCCCGAGGCGTGCGCTCGCAATGTTGTAGGAGGGCAGGGAGATCCCGAACGCATAAGCTTGATCGTAGGCGGGGCCGACGTAGATGTCCGCAAGGCGCCCGGTCAACTGGTATCCGCTCGCGATCTCAGTCGAGTAAATGAGCGCCAGGCTCGCGGAATCCTTGGGGACGTTCAGGATCGGAATGCTGCTGCAGTTGGTGGTGCTCGGGCACCCCGGAATACCGCCGGCCACCGGGTTGGTCAGCACCGCCGCGACGAACTCCGCGCTCGGGCGATTGATCTTGGCATCGGTGTAGCTCGCGCTGGCCGTGATCGACCACTCGCTCGACAGCTTGGCGTTGATCTCGATCTCCGGTCCGAAGGTGCGCCCGTCGCCCGCGTTCGCCTCCAGGGTGTAGCCGCAGGGGAGTGCGACGGTCTCCTGCACCTTGCTCCACTTGATGTAGTAGAAGTCACTGTTCACGGTCAGCCAGTGGTCGAACAGCTTGGCCTTTTCGCCGATCTCGTAGTCCCACACGGTATCGGGACTGTAGGGCGGGGTTTGTCCGCCGCCGCAGATCGCGGGGTAGGCGGGGCCGGCCGGTCCCCCGGGGCGATAGCCCTTGGAGGCGGAAACATAGGTCGTGAGATCCGGGCTCGGCATATAGGAGAGGTCGAAGCGCGGGTTGAAGCCGCTGTCGGATATCTCGAACACGGGCACGGGGCCGATCGTGGGGGATGAGAAAAAGCCGGTATCCCAGTTCGAGGAGGCGCTCTGGTAGCGATACCAGCGCAGCCCGGCCTCGAATTTCCACTGCTCCGTGAGCTTGTAGGAGGCGTCGCCGAACAGCGCGTATTGACGCACGCGATAGTTGAGGTCGCCCCAGTAGATGATCGGAGTCCCCGCGAACGAGAGATACACCGGGCTGTTCGAGGCGCCGTACTCGTTCCAGTCCGAGGTGTCGTCGCTGTAGAAGGCGCCGCCGACCCAGCGCAACGCGCCGTCGCCCTTCGAGGCAAGTCGCAGCTCCTCGCTGAACTGCCGGGTGATATCGGTCTCGGAGTAAGGCGCCGGAAAATACGGATAGACGCCCGAGAAGTAGCTGATCGACTCGGAGGCATCCTGCGTTTGCTCCTCGTGACGCTGGAAGTATCCCGAGGTGCTGGTGAAGTCCGCGAATCCGAGGTTCCAGGTGGCGGTCACGCTGTAGAGGTGCACCCAGTCTCGAATGGGCTCCGGGATGTTGAACGGTGCGTATTGTGCGGCGTGGGAGGGGCCCGGCGGATTGTCGAACTCGTCATAGCCGCCCATGTACATGTGCTGGTACAGCACCCGGGTGACGATCGAGAAGTCCTCGTTGGGCTTGAACAGGATCGTGCCGCGGATGCCGTCCAGGCTTTCGCTGTTGACATCGTGAACGACGGTCTGCACCGGCGCGGTGAGGACGTTGCCGCGTCCATAGGAGGGGAGCGAGCTGGCCGGCACATCCTCGGGAAAGGGATTCAAGACCACCCGATCGATCCAGCCGCTGCGATAGCGGTCGGTCGCCACGAAGCGCACCGCGAGCGTATCGCCGATCGGCACGTTGAGCATGAGGCTTCCGCTGCCGTTGCCGCTGCCGCCCTGCGTGTCCGAGAGCGAGCCCTGCACCGATCCCTCGAACGTGTCGAGCTTGGCCGTGTTGGTGATCACGCGCACCGTGCCGCCCATCGACCCCGAGCCGTACAGCGTCCCCTGCGGCCCGCGCAGCAGCTCGATACGATCGATATCATAGAGATTGGGATCGATCACGACCTTGCCGGTCTGCGAGGTGGCCGGCGGGGTGAGCGGTACGTCATCGAGATAGAACCCGACGGTCGGTGAGGAGCCTCCGCTCGAGGCCAGTCCACGGGCCTCGTACTCGGTCTGGCCCGGGCCGGCGGAGCGCATCGAGAGGCCCGGAATGTCATGCGCGAGCTCCTCGATGCTGGTGATCCCCGCGGCATCGAGTTGCTCGCCGGTGACCGCGGAAAGGCTGATCGGCGTATTTTGCACGGTCGAGGTGAACCGTTGCGCCGTGACGACGATCTCCTCGAGCCCTTCCTGAGCGTCGGCCGCCCGGGCGGACGGCACGGCGCAGCCGAGCGTGCCGAGCATCAGCAGGGCATGAGTGATGGAGCGCATGGACTTGATCCCCTTTTATAGGCGCGGCGACCGCTGCGCGCCAACCTAACAACCGAGCTCATCGCGGCCCAAATAACTATTTAGCATATCGTTAGTCGCCGCTCGCCGCCGAGCCCGGCACGCGGGTCCTGTCATGGCCAGACCGTCGCCATGGACGAACCCGTCTCCGCATAGTCCGGGATGTGGCTGTGGTCGAGGCGCAACGCCGTGCGATCGAGGATGGAGCCTTCCTTGATCACCATGACCAGCCTGCGGGTATCGCCGATCCGCTGATCCGGCTTGCCGTCGACGAGGATGACATTGGCCAGCTTGCCGGGCTCGAGCGTGCCCCATTGGGCGGAGGCGTTGACGATGGCCGCGGCATTCTTGGTGGCGGCGCCGATCGCCTGGAGCGGCGACAGGCCCGATTCGACCAGCAGCTCCAGCTCGCGGTGCAAGCCCTCTCCCTGGAAATCCCCCGGGTAGACCGCGTCGGTGCCGGCGGCGAAGAGCACTCCCGCGGCGCGCAGCCGGGGGACATTGCTCTCCGCACCCGCGAGATCCACCTGGTTGGTGAAGGTGCTCTTCTCGGCGAGCTGCTTCGCGCTCAGGTTCCCGTACTCGCGCCGCAAGCCGTCGAGCGCCGCCTTGGGCGTGGTATCGGCGATCAAGGGATCGTCGAGGAAGGACAGGTCCCGGAAACGGCGCCCCAGGGCCGACTCCTGGACCGCGAGCGTCGAGATCAGGAACACGTGCTGCGCCTTGATGGTCTCGATCGTCTCGTCGCTGATCCGGTGCGAGGGAAAATGCGCGAAACCCGCGATGCCCTCCTGCGCAATGTCTGCCGAGCCGTTGCGCAGCCACTGATCGATGATCGTGCGCAGGCCATGCTTGCGCGCCTCGCCGGAGATCGTGCGGATGAGCTCATCCGACAAGCCGACGTACAGCTTGACGAAGTCGACCCTCTCATCGGCGAGCGTGGCGACGATGCGCGGCACCTGATCTCTCGAGGCGACGGCGACCGACAGGGCCGGCCATACCGGGTCGGCGCCGTCGACCAGAGGACCCACGCAATAGATGCGCGGACCGAGCACCCGGCCGGCCTCGACTTCGGCGCGCAGCTGCAGGATGAACGGCGCGACGTTCCCGGTATCCATCACCGTGGTCACGCCGGCGTAGAGCAACGCGTTCAAGTATTTTTGATAACCGAGAATGTCGAGTCCCACGCCGTTGGTTCCGCCGAGGAGGTGAACGTGCATGTCGGCAAGCCCCGGCAAGGCGGTCTTGCCGCCGCCCGAGACGTGCCTGGCGCCCGCGGGAATGCGCACCTCGGCGGAGGAGCCGATTGCTTCGATGCGCCGGCCATCCATCACGATCACACCATGCTCGATGGGCGCACCGCCGTTACCGTCGAGAATCCGCACATCCGTGATGACGAGCTTCGAGGCGAAGCAGGGCGATGCGAGTGCGAGCAGCGCGATGAGCGCGCGCAGCTTGTACGTGCCTGGCATGGTCGAGGCTCCAGAGGTTTCCGCGATCTCCGCACCCTCGATCATTTCATGAGCTGCTACACTACGCCAGTACCAACGGAGTCGACTCGACATGGCGCAGCTCCCCGTGACGCGCGAGACACTGGAGCGATATCTCGATGACAGCACGTTTCAGCGATCGCTGGGCCTGCGCCTGGAAAGCTTCGATGCGGCCGCCCAGAGCGTGGTCATCCGCGCCGTATACGGTCCCCAGGTGGAGCGTACTCAAGGCTCCGGACAATTTCACGGCGGCGTGATCGCGAGTCTCATCGACATCGCGGGCGACTTTGCCTTGATCGCAGTGCTCGGTTACGGAGTGCCGACCATCAATCTGCACGTCGACTATCTGCGGCCCGCGCTCAGCAACGACCTGCTCGCGACCGCACAGGTACGGCGTGCCGGCAGAACGGTGGGGGTCGTGGATATCGAGGTGAAGGACATCGGCGGACGCCTGATTGCGCTGGGGCGCGGCTGCTATGGTACGCAGAAGGGATGAGCGAGGTGGGGGTGAAAACTGAGCTGGGCGCGAATGCCGAGGTCGGTGAAATGCGAGCCGTCTTGACGACCGCGCACGGCGGACCGGAGGTTCTCGAGCTCAAGAACGATTATCCGCGACCGGAGCCTTCCGTGGGAGAGGTGCGGGTCGAGGTCGCGGCCACTGCGGTGAACTTCCACGACATCTTCACGCGTCGTGGCATGCCCGGTATCAAGATCAAGCTGCCGGTGGTGGTGGGCTCGGACATCGCGGGCACCGTCGAGGCACTGGGGCCGGGCGTGGCGCAGCGCTGGCTTGGCAAGCGGGTGCTGATCGACCCCGTGAGGCGCGATGCCGACCGCATGGGCATGCTCGGCGAGACGATCGACGGCGGCCGCGCCGAGTTCTGCACCGCGCACGAGAGCATGCTGGTCGAGATTCCGCCGGCCGTGAGCTTCGAGAAAGCGGCAGCTCTGCCGCTCGCCTACGGAACCGCCTATCGGATGCTGCTCACTCGTGGGGGACTGAAGGCCGGCGAGCGGATCATGATCCTCGGCGCGAGCGGGGGCGTGGGCGTGGCGTGCGTGCAGCTCGCCCACATGGTGGGCGCCGAGATACTCGCCTTCGCCAGCCACCCGAGCAAGCTCGCGCGGCTCAAGGAACTGGGGTCGACGCATGCGGCCAATTATCACGACCGCCCGTTTCGCGAGATCGTCAGGGATATCTACGGCAAACCGCGGACCAACGGCTCGGGCGGAGTCGACGTCGCGGTGAACTTCACCGGCGGCGATACCCTGCCGGATACGCAGAAGTGCGTTAGGCTCAACGGCCGCATCCTTTGCTGCGGGGCGACCGCGGGGTTCAACCTATCGCTCGATGCGCGCTACTGGTGGACCTACGAGCACACGATGATCGGATCGGACGGCTGGCTGAAGGAGGATCTCGTCACATTGCTGGATCTCGTGGCCGAAGGCCGCCTCTCGCCGGAGATCGACCGCGTATTGCCGCTCGAGCAGGCCGCACTGGGCGAGGGCCTGCTCGAGCGCCGCGAGGTCATCGGCAAAGTGCTGATCCGGCCGTGAGCGCATGAGGGAGCCGCTCTTCAATCTGGGAGACATGCAAAGGCTCCCCGCACATGGCGCGAGCGGCGCCATCGTGGATCTTCGCGACGAGGCAAGCGTGCGGCGCCTCACCGCACGCGAGCTCGATGCGCTCTGCCGGGCCGTGAGCCGCGGTCTCGAGCGGCGCGGCGTCGGCAAGGGTACACGGGTTGGGATACTGTCGGAGAATCGATTCGAGTTTCTCGCCTGCTACTTCGGCATCATGCGCCTCGGCGCGGTCGCGGTTCCCGTCAATCACAAGCTGCCCGCTGCGACCATCGACTACATCTTCAAGGACAGCGACATCGAGCTCGCGTTTTGCGATGCCCCGCGCCGATCGATGCTGCCCCAGGGCATGCCGGTGGTCGATTTCGATGCGACCGCGCGCGGCCACACGTTCGAGGAGTTCCTCGACCACGGGGATGCCGCGACCGTGCGGCCGGACGAGTCCATGCTGGCGGAGATTCTCTACACCTCCGGCTCCACCGGCCGGCCCAAGGGGGTGCCGCTCGAGCACGCGGGGCAGGTCTGGGCCATCGAGCACTATCTCACACCGCTCACCGGCGATACGCCGCGCGATAAGACCATCATCGTCGCGCCGCTCTATCACATGAATGCACTGTTCAACATCACGATCGCGCTGGCCGAGCGCGTCGAGGTCATTATGCTGCCGCGATTCGACGCGCGCCGCTACCTCGAGGCCGTGGCGCACTACCGCTGCACACTGCTCTCGGGCATCCCCACGATGTTCGCGCTGATGGTGCGCGAGAAGGATCTGACCGAGCGCCTCGATCTGACCAGCGTGCATCACGTGACCATCGGCTCGGCGCCGCTCACGGACGCACTGCTCGCACAGGTCAAGGCTTTGTTCCCGCACGCCGATGTCGAGAATGGTTACGGGACCACGGAGGCGGGGCCGGCGGTGTTCGGCGCGCATCCGCGCGGGCTGCCGCGTCCGCCGTTGTCGCTCGGATATCCGCTCGCGGATATCGATTGCGCCCTGGTCGACGGGGACTCGCCCGACCAGGGGGTGCTGGCGCTCCGAACGAAGGCGCTGATGCACGGATATCTCAATCTGCCCGCCGCCACCGCTGCGCGCATGCGCGACGGCTGGTATCTGACCGGGGACATCATGCGACGCGACGCGCAGGGCTTCTTTTATTTCGTCGGCCGTGCCGATGACATGTTCGTCTGCGGCGGGGAGAACGTCTATCCGGGCGAGGTCGAAAAGCTGATCGAGCGGCATCCGGACGTGGCGCAGGCCATCGTGGTCGCCGCGCCCGACGATATCAAAGGGCAGATCCCCGTGGCCTTCATCGTGGCGCGCGGCGGCCGGCGCCCGACCGAGGCCGACATCAAGCGCTACGCGCTCGCCGAGGGACCCGCCTATGCGCATCCGCGCTTCGTCGAATTCCTCCCGAGCCTGCCGGTCTCCGGCACGCACAAGATCGATCGCACCGCCTTGACCGCGGAGGCAGCGCGCATCGTGAAGGCGGCCGGGCGCAGCCACTAGCCGATTCGAGCACGAGTCCCCCATGTACGAAAACCTCGATCACATCATCTGGGCTTGCGACGATCTCGATGCGGGCATGCGCGAGTTCTGCGCACGGACCGGGGTGCGCCCGCGCTTCGGCGGCGTGCACGCGAGCGGTGTCACGCAAAATGCGCTGGTCAGGATCGGCCCGCGCTGTTATCTCGAGATCTTGGCTCCCACCGGTGTGCCGAGCAGTGCCGATGATGAATGGAGCCGTGTCGCTCGCGCGGCGCACGAGCCGCGCATCATGACTTATTGCATGCGCAGTCCACGGCCGTTGAGCGAGCTTGCCGCGGCGGCGCGCAGTCGCGGCTTGAAAGACGCCAGCGTCGCGGATAACGGCCGCAGGACACCCGAGGGCGCCGAGCTCAAGTGGCAGTGGACGGCGCCGAAGCTCGAGGAGCTCGGCGCGGCCTTTCCCTTCTTCATCGACTGGCTCGACTCGCCGCACCCGGCGGCCACGCTCGGCGAGCCGCCGGCCCACGAATCCGTGCGCTTGCGGGAGTTCACGGTGTTGCATCCGCAAGCGCAGCGGTTGCGCGCGATCCTGTCCGAGCTCGGTGTCGCGATCGAGGCGAGCGCGTCGGATCGCCCCGGATTCCGCCTGGTTCTCGAGACACCGCGAGGCATTCTGTCACTGTGATGGAGCTCGCGCCGAGCCGGGCTGCCGCGCCGCCCTCGAGACGCTGGCTCGGCTTTCCAAAGGGCGCCTGGCTGATCATCGGCGTCGAGTTCTGGGAGCGCTTCAGCTTCTACGGGATGATGTCGATCCTGGCGCTGTTCCTCAAGGCCTCGCCCGCGACGGGGGGATTCGGCTGGAGCACGAGCGAGTCGCTCGGGCTGGTTGGCACCTACACTTTCGCCATGTACGCCTTTCCCGCCGTGGGCGGGTATCTCGCCGACCGCGTCCTCGGGCGGCGCCGCGCGGTGAAGCTCGGGGCAAGCTTCATGTTCGTGGGGCAAGCACTGCTCGCATCGCCGGCGCTCTTGCCGGAGATTCTGGGCCGGGCTCACGGCGTACCGCTGCTCGCGGCGCTGCGCGATCTGGGAGTGCCCCTCGGGCGCTGGGTCGGCTCACCGCAGATCCAGGCCGCGATCCTGCGCCAGGGACCGCTGCTCGACGCGCACGCCGGAGCCGGCTGGCTCACGCAGGCCTATGCGGCCTCGACGCTGGGCTTTTTTTGCGCCATTTTCTGCCTGGTACTCGGCAATGCACTCATGAAATCGACCCTGGTCGTGCTCTGCGGTGAAACCATGGACCCCACGGATCCACATCGTGAAGCCGCGTTCGCCTACTACTACCTCGGAATCTCGCTGGGAGCGCTGCTCTCCGGCTTTCTGGTCGGAATCGCCGCGCAGACCTTCGGCTGGTATCTGGGGTTCACGGTGGGCGCCGTCGGCATGGGCGTCGCACTCGGCGCCTATCTCACGCTTTCCGGCCGATGGCTCGGTGAGATCGGACGGAACCCAGAACGAACCGCCGCGCGGGCGGCATCGAGCGTTGCGCAGCCGCGCCAGGAAGCACTCCGGCGGGTGCTGCTGCTCTTCGTCCTCGCCTTATTGCTGTGTGCCTTCAGCATCGGCTGGTTCCAGCTGTACGGCAGCTGGCTGCTGTTCATCGACGAGCATGTGGATCGGGCGCTCGGCCGCTTCACGATACCGACGCCCTGGTTCACTTCGATCAACGCCGGATTCGTGATTCCGCTCGCCCCGGTGCTGGCGGCGCTGTGGGTGTGGCTCGGAGAGCGCAATCGATCGCTCGATATCGTGCAGAAATACATCTTCGCCCTGTCCATGGTCACCCTCGCCAATGGGCTGTTCTACCTGGCCGCGCGCTACGCGGTGCCACCCGTGCAGGCAAGCGTGTGGCTGCCGATCGCCTCGCTCGCCTTGCTCGGCGCCGGAGAGCTCGTCGCCTGGACCAGCACCTACGGCATGGTGTCGCGTGCCGCGCCCGTCGGATTCGCCTCGGTCGCCATGGGCGGCTGGTACCTGCTTACGCTGGGCCTCGGCGGCTATCTCTCGGGTTTCGCCGGTGAGCTGGTCGACGCTTTCGGATTTGCGCACGCTTTCCTGTCGATCGGCGCTTTCACGGGTTTTGCGTGCATCGTCGCCGTATGCCTGCGCGGCCCGCTCGCGCGGCTCGCCGCACGGGCGCGAGTCTCGCTCTGAGCCGGCAGCAGGAGAAACGAGCCATGAAGATCGGCGTGATCTATCCGCAAACCGAGCTCAAGGGGCAACCGGAGGCCGTACGCCGCATCGGCCTCGCCACGGAGGAGCTGGGCTTCGATCATTTATTGACGTACGACCACGTGCTCGGTGCCGCGCACGATCGTGAGCCCAAGCTCACCGGTCCTTATACCGAGAAGCAGCCGTTTCACGACCCGCTGATGATGTTTTCCTATCTCGCCGCCATCACTCAGCGAATCGAGCTCGTGACCGGGATCCTCATTCTCCCGCAGCGACAAACCGCGCTGGTGGCGCGTCAGGCAGCCGACTTGGATCTGCTCTCCGGCGAGCGTTTCAGGCTCGGTATCGGCATCGGCTGGAACTATGTCGAGTACCAGGCGCTCGGTCAGGACTTTCGCACCCGGGGCAAGCGGGTCGCCGAGCAGATCGGGTTGCTGCGGCGGCTCTGGTCCGAGCCGCTGGTGGATTTCGCCGGGGCCTTCGATCGCATCGATCGGGCGGCCTTGAACCCGCGCCCGCATCGTCTCATCCCGATCTGGCTGAGCGGTTTCGCCGATGTGGCGCTGCGCCGGGCGGCGGCGCTGGCCGACGGATTCATCTTTGCGGATGGGGCCGCCGATGCGTTCGAGCAGGCCACGCGCATGAAGCAGTACTTGGGCGAGAGCGGGCGGGCGTGGCAGGGGTTTGGGCTCCACTGCAACATGCTGCGCGCGAAAAGCCCGGCGGCCGTCGCCGAGACCGCGGCGCGCTGGCGCGATATCGGAGGCACGCACGCCTCGATGAGCACCATGGGCTTGGGCTTCACCGAGGTCGATCAGCACCTCGACTACGTGAAGCGCGTGGCCGATGCGGTGCGCACCGCGGGGTTTCTGTGATTCCGCCCCGAGGTCGCCGGCGGCGGAATGCGCGGCGCTGGATCGGGCGGGGACATGGGTAAAATCCTCGAGTCAAAACATCCTGGAGATCGTGAGGCGCGCCATCAGAGGCTCGAGCGGATGCTCATGGATATCCGCTCGACCATCGGGATACTGGGCGATCTCGCTCTTCAGCCGATCGACGTACCAGAATTCGGCGGCCGGGGCATGCGAGTCCGTGAGATTGTAGAGGCCGAGCGAGGCGCGCCAGCCCGAGCCGAATGCGTAGTCTGCAATCAGGTTGAGCTCTCCGAAACCCTTGCCGTCGATCTGTCCGGGCGCGGTCGGCGCGTTGACGCACGAGGTGGCCACGCCCGGGAAGTCCTTCACCGCGGCCGAGTTCACGCACTGTCCGGAGGAGAGCGGATAGTTGCCGAGGTATCGATATTCGAGCCCGCCGCTAAACGGGCCGAAATCAGTGAGGTAAAGCGCGACTGAGCCCGTGGCCACCGGCGCATCGGTGATGTAGTCGCCGAGGTGCCCGGTTCCATCGTCGAAGGGGCGGGTGTAGCGGGCATGATTGGCCGAGAAACTGCCGTACAGCTCGAGCCAGCGGCGAATCTGATGAGTCACGTTGAGCTCGAAGCCGTATCGGCGGCTGGGCGGGCCGGCCACGTCCTGTCCGATGTCCGGGTCGATCACGGTCTCGGATTGCTGCCACAGATCGTAGAGCGCGAAGGTGATGACGAGATCGGGGCGCGGCTGCGCGCGCACGCCGACCTCCTCGCCCCACTGGGCCGCGAGGAGCGGCGTGTGAGGCAGTCCGAGGTCGACGCTCTTGTCCTGATTCACGCCGCGCAGGTCGGCGCTGTGAAAGCCCTCGCCGCCGCTCAAGTAGAGCTCCAGCGAGGGGTTCACCGTGAAGATGAAGCTCGCCTTGGGCTCGACCAGCGATTGGCCGGCGCTACCGTCGTTCGTGTAGCCCTCCAGCTGGTGGAGCTTCGCCAGATAGTCGACGTCGGTGCCGTGCTGGTGGTCGATGCGCAGGCCGATCACCGAGCGAAACTCCGGGGTCCAGCGGGTCGTGGCCTGCAAGTAGGCCGCGGCGCTCGCGAGATAGATTTGATCCGAGTCGGAAAAATGCGGCGGGTCATCCGCGACCGGCAACGGCACGCGATCCTCGCTCGGCAAGCGCCCGACGCCAAGCGAATCGTAGCGGGTCGAAACCCCCATCGAGACCTCGTTCGCGATCGCGCCCAGATCGAGGGGCAGATGGTAGTTCGCCTCACCGCCGCTCACGTGGCGATTCTCGAACTGATCTTCCTGATCGCCATGCACCGGGTCGATCAGGTAATGGGTGAAGTCGTTCCACAGATGCAACTCGTTGTAGATGAAATAGACGCTCGCCGAGAGCTGACCGGCGCCGATCGTGCGCCGGTACTGGCCCGATAGACTCGCGCGCTGCGCTCGGCCACCGTCCGTCGGATCGAGCGTGCCGAAGCGACCGGCCACCAGATCCTCGGCAATCGCGCGCAGCGGGATGTCGGTGGTGTTGGTCCAGAGCTGATGGTAGTACATGGCGGTGAGCGAGTACCCGTTGCGCGCATCTCCCTCGCTATAGCGCAGGACGGCATTCTCCTTGCGTGCATCGTCCGGAGTCAAAAACGGACCGTCGTAATGCTGAGCTTCTATGGCTCCCAAGAGATGGCCGTCGGCAACGGCCGTCGAGCTCGCTGCAAACAGGCGCTGGTAATCGAGCGTGCCTGCGCCCATCGAGACTTGGTCCTGGATGGTGTCCCGGTACTGGATGCGCACGGAGCCGATCGCACCGAAGTCGCCGACATCGGCGTAGTAGGGCCCCTTGGTATAGCGGATGCCTTCGGTCAGCTCCGGAATCATGAAGTTGAGATCGGTGTAGCCCTGGCCGTGTGCATGCGTCGGTTGATTGATGGGCATGCCGTCGACGAAGGTCGCGAGATCGGTACCGTGATCGAGGTTGTAGCCGCGCAGCAGGTACTGATTGGCCTTGCCCTCGCCGCTGTGCAAGGTGACGATGAGGCCCGGTACGGTCTCGAGCAGCTGGCCTGGCCGGTATGCCGGCGTGAGCGCGATTTCCTCGGGGTCGACCACGCCTTCACTCGCGGTGGAGGCGATTCCGAGGAGCTCGATGCGCTGCGCCGTGACCGTGATCTCATCGAGCTGACCTTCGGTCGGTGCTGCGCGAAGGCCCGCGCAGGGAAGAAGGCTCAGCCCGGCAGCGATCGCAAGGGCTGCCCGTCTCACGGAGCGATGGTTGCTGCGTTCTTGGGCCATGGGGCTCTTGGCATCGAATGTGCGAGTGATTCTCGACTCATCATGCTGTTCGCTGGACGGGCGAGAACGGATGCGGACGCGGGGCGTGGTCGCGACGCCGCCGGAATTGCGCACGCTCAGGGCGGCCCGAATCCGCCGCCGCCCGGGGTCTCGATGACGACCACATCGTCGCATCCGACGCTGATTTCGGCGGCCGATCCGAGTCGAGTGATCTCCCCGTTGCGCCGCTCGATCCACGCGCGGCCGGGCGCGCCAGGCTCGCCGCCCTCGAGGCCGAAGGGCGCGACTCGATGGCGATTCGCAAGCAGCGATGCCTTCACGGCCGCGCGAAACTTCATGCGACGCACGACTCCATCGCCGCCGCGATGCCGGCCCGCCCCGCCGGAGCCCGTGCGAATGCCGAACGCCTCGAGGAGAACCGGGAATCGCCACTCCAGCACTTCCGGATCCGTGAGGCGGCTGTTGGTCATGTGCGTGTGCACGGCGCTTGTCCCGTCGAAGTCCGGACCGGCGCCGGAGCCGCCGCAGATGGTTTCGTAGTACTGGTAGCGCTCATCGCCGAAGGTGAAGTTGTTCATGGTGCCTTGCGCGGCCGCGAGCGTCCGGGTCGCCCCGTAAAGCGCGTCCGTGATCACCTGGCTGGTCTCCACGTTGCCGGCGACGACCGCCGCAGGATATTGCGGGTGCAACATCGAATGCTCCGGGATGACGAGCTCGACGGACTCGAGGCACCCGTCGTTCATCGGGATGTCGTCGTCGAGCAGCGTACGCAGCACGTACAGGGTCGCGGCGCGACAAATCGAGGCGGGCGCATTGAAGTTCGAGTGCAGCTGCGCGCTCGATCCGGTGAAGTCGATCCGCGCCCTGCGGCGGCGACGGTCGACCGTGATGCAGACCTGCACCGCAGCGCCATTGTCGAGCGGGTAGCGAAAGCTGCCCTCGGGCAGCCTGGCGAGCAGGCGGCGCACGGCCGCGGCGGCGTTGGCGCGCACGTGCTCCATGTAGGCAAGCACCACGTCGCGTCCCATCGAGCGCATGAGCTCGTGCAGCTCGTGCGCGCCGCGCGCGCAGGCCGCGATCTGCGCCTTGATATCGCCCAGGTTCTGCTCGGGATTGCGTGCCGGATACGGCCCGCGCGCCAGCAGAGCGCGAAATTCCTGCTCCCGCAAGCGCCCGCCGCTCACCAGCAGAAAGTTGTCGATCAGTACTCCCTCCTCATCGAGGCTCGTGCTGTTCGAGGGCATGGAGCCGGGAGTGATACCGCCGATATCCGCATGATGGCCGCGCGCGGCGACGTTGAACAGCAGTGTCCCACCGGTCTCGTCATGGACCGGCATCACCACCGTGACGTCCGGCAGGTGTGTACCGCCGTGGTAGGGGTTGTTGAGCGCAATGACATCGCCCGGGCCGGGTCGGGATGAGAGCGCGGCGCGCACGCTGTCCCCCATCGAGCCGAGATGCACCGGCATGTGCGGGGCGTTGGCGATGAGATTGCCTGCCGCATCGAACAAGGCACAGGAGAAATCCAGGCGCTCCTTGATGTTCACCGAGTAGGCGGTGTTCATGAGGGCCACCCCCATCTGCTCGGCGATCGACATGAACAGGTTGTTGAACGTCTCGAGCCTCACCGGGTCGACCTGGGTCGAGCCGCGGGCCGGCTCTCGACCGACCGTTCGCGTCACGATGAGATCACCGCGGCGTGTGTGGGCTGCCTGCCAGCCGGGCTCGATCACCGTGGTGGAGGCAGCGTCGAAGATGATTGCGGGTCCGTCGATCGGCTGGTCGGCGGGCAGCGCGGCGCGGTCGTAGATCGGGGTGTCGCACGCGACACCCGCCATGAACACCCGCGCGCTTCGTAAGGGTCGCGCGAGTCCGCCCGCGGGTGCCTCCGGGATGGGCGCCTCCTCGGCGGCGGAGCTGCCGATCGACTCGACCGACAGCGACTCGACCACCAGAGGCCTGTCGCTCATGGTGAAGGCGAATCGTTGCAGATAGCGCGCTTCGAACGAGGCGCGCATCGCCTCGAGCGAGCCGAATTCGATCTCCAGCGCGTTGTCGGTGCCGCGATACTTGAGGTGTGCGCGAGCTTCGGCACGGATGTGCCGAGCGGCCACGCCCTGGTGCTCGAGCTCGCTACGGCCTTTGCATTCGAGCTCACCGATGGTGTCCCGAAGCTGCGGGAGCAGACCCGCGCTGAGCTCGGATTCCACGGCGGCCTGCCTCATCGAGCGCACATCCGCGAGGCCCATGCCATACGCTGACAGCACGCCCGCGAGCGGGTGGATCATGATCCGGCTCATGCCGAGCGCGTCCGCGACCAGGCAGGCATGCTGCCCGCCTGCGCCCCCGAAGCAGGCGAGCGTATAGCGCCCGACGTCATAGCCGCGCGCCACCGAGACGTGCTTGATCGCGTTCGCCATGTTATCGATTGCGATTTTGAGGAATCCCTCGGCGATGGCGCGCGGCTCGAGCTTCTGGCCGGTGGCCGCCTCGATCTCGGCCGCGAGAGACGCGAACTTCTCGCGCACGATGTCCCGATCGAGAGGCTCGTTGCCGGCCGGGCCGAACACGCTGGGGAAGATGTCCGGCTGTAGCTTGCCGGTCATGAGATTGCAGTCGGTGATGGTGAGGGGTCCGCCGCGGCGGTAGCAGGCCGGCCCGGGCTCGGCGCCTGCGGATTGCGGTCCCACGCGCAGACGCGCTCCGTCGAAGCGGCAGATCGAGCCGCCGCCCGCCGCAACGGTATGGATGCTCATCATCGGGGCGCGCAGACGCACGCCCGCCACCAGGCTCTCGAAAGAGCGCTCGTAGGCGCCCGCGAAATGCGAGACGTCGGTCGAGGTGCCTCCCATGTCGAAGCCGATGACCCGCTCGAATCCGGCACGCTGTGCGGTGCGCGCCATGCCGACGATGCCGCCGGCGGGGCCGGAAAGGATCGAATCCTTGCCCCGAAAGCGGCTGGCGGCAATGAGGCCGCCGTTCGATTGCATGAACGATAGGGGCACGGCGGCGCCGAGCTCGTGCGCCACGCGATCGACATAGCGCCGCAGAATGGGCGAGAGGTAGGCGTCCGCGACCGTGGTATCGCCGCGGCTCACGAGCTTCATGAGCGCGACGGTCTCGTGGCTCACGGAGACCTGTGTAAATCCCGCCTGGCATGCGAGATGCGCGAGCGCGCACTCGTGCGCCGGATAGCGATAGCCGTGCATGAGCACGATGGCAACCGAGCGCATGCCGGCCCGCACTGCCGCGTCGAGTTCGGCTCGGGCGCGGTGCTCATCGAGCGGTGAGAGGATCTCGCCCTGGGCGCTGATGCGCTCGTCGATCTCGATCACCGCCTCATAAAGCTGGCTCGGCAGCACGATATGGCGATCGAACAGCCGCGGGCGATTCTGGTAGCCGATGCGCAGGGCGTCGCGGAAGCCTCGCGTGATCGCGAGCAGCGTGCGCTCACCCTTGCGCTCGAGCAGCGCGTTGGTCGCGACCGTCGTGCCCATCTTCACCTCGCCGATCATTCCGCTCGGGATGGGTCCGCGCCCGCAGCCGGTGAGCTCACGGATGCCCTGTACGGCGGCATCGGCATAGAGGCCGGGATTCTCGGAGAGCAGCTTGTGAAACACCAGCGCGCCGTCCGGCCGCTGGGCCACGACATCGGTGAAGGTGCCGCCGCGGTCGATCCAGAAGCGCCATCTGCCGGAGGTGTTAATGATCGAGTCTCCGCGTGACGAGCAAGTAGAATACCAGGTATGCGCAGCGCTCTTGCACGGCCGCGATGAACTACGACATCGTCATCATCGGTGGCGGCGTCATCGGCTCCTCCATCGCCTACCATCTGGCGGCCGCAGGGGAGAGCTCGGTGCTGGTCATCGAGCGGGATTCCACCTATCGCCTGGCTTCCTCGGCGCTCTCGGTGAGCTCCATTCGTCAGCAGTTCCACACCCCCACGTGCATTCGAATGTCGCAGTTCGGCTTCGAGTTCTTGCGCCACGTTTCCGATCATCTCGGAATCGACGATGAGCCGATCGCACTGTCGCTGGTGGAGCGCGGATATCTGTATCTGGCCGGCGCGGAGCGCGCGCCGGTGCTCGAAGCGGCGGTGCGGATCCAGCGCGATCTCGACGTGCCGGTGCGCCTGCTCGACCGGCGTCAGCTGGCGACGGAGTTCTCCTGGCTCGCGAGCGACGATCTCGAGCGCGGTGCCTTGGGAACCGCCGGGGAAGGCTGGTTCGACGGCTATTCCCTGTTGCAGGCATTTCGTCGCAAGGCGCGAAGTCTCGGCGTCACCTACCTCACCGACGAGGCGGTCGGGCTGGTGCGTCAGGCCTCGAAGGTCGCGGGCGTCATGCTGGCGAGGTCGGGCGTCGTCGGGGCTCGAGTGGTGGTGAACGCGGCGGGCCCGCATTCCGGGAAGGTGGCGCAGTGGGGCGGTCTGGCGCTGCCGGTCGTGCCCGAGAGGCGCTGCGTATTCACCTTCACCTGCCCCACGGCGCTCGATTTCATTCCCCTGGTCGTCGATCCGAGCGGCCTGTATGTGCGCCCCGAGGGAAGCCGCTTCATCAGCGGCGGCCCGGCCACGCCGATCGCCGGTTCGGACCCGCTCAGCCTGGATGTCGATTATCAGCAGTTCGAGGAGTTCATCTGGCCGACGCTCGCGCGGCGCATACCCGCGTTCGAGCGGATTCGCTTGCAGTCGGCCTGGGCCGGGCACTACGAGATGAACGTTTTCGACCACAACGCCGTGATCGGGTGGGCGCCGGGCATCGAAGGCTTGATGATGGCCACGGGATTCAGCGGCCACGGCATGCAGCATGCACCCGCGACCGGCCGGGGCGTGTGCGAGCTGATACGCGAGGGCGGTTTTCGCAGCATCGATCTCGGCGAGCTCTCGCCGCAGCGTCTGATCGACGATGCACCGATCGTCGAGCTCAATGTAATATGACGACGCCCGATCTCCAACCCGCAGGAGAAGTATCGTGACACCACACACGGGATCCATGGCCACATTCCGCCGTCCGGACGGTCAAGAGCTGCAGGGGTACCTGGCGTCGCCCGAAACGCCGCACGCGGCGCCCGCGGTGGTCGTGATCCAGGAATGGTGGGGACTCAACGACCAGATTCGCGGGGTGGCCGATCGGCTCGCCCGCTGTGGCTATTTCGCCCTGGTGCCCGACCTCTATCGGGGCAAGAGCGCGGTGGAGGAGCAGGAGGCTCACCATCTCATGGACGGGCTGAATTTTGCGGAGGCCGTGGCCCAGGATATCAGCGGCGCAATCGCCTTTCTCAAGCAGCGCTCCGCCAAGGTCGCCGTCACCGGATTTTGCATGGGCGGGGCGCTGGCGCTCTTGACGCTCAGCCAGAATCCACACCTGGCGGCGGGCGTGGTCTGGTATGGGCTGCCGCCGCTGGAATACATCGACGCCGCCCGCATCAAGGTCCCGGTGCTCGCTCACTGGGCGACTCAAGATGCATTCTTCCCCAACAGCAGCGTGGATGCGCTCGAGACAAAGCTCAAGGAAGCTCGTGTGAGCTTCACCTTTCACCGCTACCTCGCCCACCATGCCTTCGCCAACGAGACGGCGATCGGCCATCGGCGCATCGCCGGCACGCAGTTCGACCCGGAGTGGAGCCAGCTCGCATGGGACAGGACCCTCACGTTCCTGGCGCGCACGCTCGGGTCCTGAGTGAAACCGCGCGCCGCGCGCTCAGCCGCTCGCAGCCGGCAACGTGCGGCGCTCGAGCGCGGCGCTCGACGCTCAACAACCGTGCTTCGATAGCGTCCTGATGATGGCGTCGATCGCCTGATACGCGGTGATGGTCGTGGCCTCACCGCTCGCGATATCCGGTGTGGAGCTCAGCTTCACGGCCACGACATTCGCGATGGGATCGACGACCATGACTTGTCCGCCGATGCCGATGCCGGCGAATCGGCCGCAGGCGGAGTCGGTCCCCCACCAGTAGTCTCGGTACGAGCCGTGCAGATGGCCGGGAAGCGCCTTGATATCGTCGTAGTTCCCGCTCGCGATGCCGGCGTTCCAGGCGGCGCGGTCTCCGCCCGCCCGGATCTGCTCGACCCAGCGGCGCGGCACGATCTGCCGGCCGTTGTAGCGCCCTCCTTGGGCCATCATCTGCGCGAAGCGCGCGAGATCGGGGAGCGTCACGTTGAGGCCGGGAGTCGTATACGCCTCCTGATGGTGATCGAGCACGATGTAGGCATCGGATTCCGCACCGAGACGGCTCCAGATCCTCTGTTGCAGCACGGCGGAGAAGTCCTCGCGCGTGACGCGCTCGATGATCCACGCCATGACTTGCGGTGAAGGATCGAGATAGATGAACTTCGCACCGTGCGCTCCGTCGCGATCCTTGAGCGTCAACAGAAAGCGGCGTAGTCCGGCGGGCGAAGAGGCATCGCCCGGCAGCCACCCGGCCGCCTGATCGATGGGCGTGTAAGGATCGTCTCCGATCCTGGCGGCGACGGTCATGTCGAGGAGATCACGAACCTTCGCGCCCTGGAACACGGACCCTTCGAGCTCCGGTAGATAGCGGGTCACCAGGGCGTCGGGGTCGATCTGACCGCGCTCGACCAAGATTCCGGTGAGCGTGCCCACGAACGATTTGGTGATCGACATGAGGAGGTGCGGCGTGGTGCGCGTCAGCCCATTCATGTACCGCTCGAATACCACGACACCGTGCTCGAGCACGATGAAGCCGTCCGTGTACGTGGCGCTCAGCATCTCCTCGACGCTCATCGGGCGATGAGTCACGGGGTCGGTGAATGTCACCTTGCCGAGATCTCGCAGATCCTCCTTGAGCGGCGCGGCGGCCGCCGCGCCGCGGCCGATGTTCGCCGTCGGAAACACGCGGCGCATGTGCTGCCAGGACCAGCGGTTGGCCGGACCCCAATACCAGTCGGCCGGCGATACGCGGGGCGACTCCTCGGCACGCGCGGCAGCGACCGCCAGGAGAATCACCGCGCCGGCGGCAAGACGCGCGCGCCTCACCCGATCTTGTCCTGTGTGTTGGTGTCGAAATCGCTCGCCTGGTGCCGCTCGTGCAGCTGGCTCGAGGGTTCGCCGAAGGTGCGGTTGACCATGCGGCCGCGCCTGACCGCCGGTCGCTCGAGCAGCATGTCGGCCCAGCGCTGCACGTGGCGGTATTCCTGCACGCCGAGGAATTCCGCCGCGCCATACATCCAGCCCTTGGCGAGTCCTCCGTACCACGGAAAGATGGCGATGTCGGCGATGGTGTAGCGATCGCCGGCGATGTACTGGTTGTCCGCCAGGCGCCGGTCGAGCACATCCAGCTGCCGCTTGACCTCCATCGCAAAGCGGTCGATCGCGTACTCGATCTTCGTGGGCGCGTAGGCGTAGAAGTGACCGAATCCGCCGCCGAGGTAGGGCGCACTCCCCATTTGCCAGAACAGCCACGACAGGCACTCGGCGCGCGCCGCGGCCTCGACCGGCAGGAATGCGCCGAACTTGTCCGCGAGATACACGAGGATGGATCCGGATTCGAAGACGCGGATCGGCTCCGGACCGCTGCGGTCCATGAGCGCCGGGATCTTCGAGTTGGGATTCACGGCCACGAAGCCCGTGCCGAACTGATCACCCTCGGTGATCTTGATCAGCCAGGCATCGTACTCGGCGCCGTCATAGCCGAGTGCCAGCAGCTCCTCGAGCAGGATCGTGACCTTCACGCCATTGGGTGTCGCGAGCGAATAGAGCTGCAGCGGATGTCGCCCGATCGGCAGCTCTTTGTCGTGTGTCGGTCCCGATATCGGGCGGTTGATGCTCGCGAACTGGCCGCCGCTCGGCTTGTTCCAGGTCCAAACCCTGGGCGGGATGTAATCGGATGAATCGGTCATCGTGAATCCTCCGGTGGCGGCGCCGCGCACCGCTTGAGCGCTGGCCGGTGTATTGCAGGCATCGGGTATACCAGGTAGAAAGACATGCGCGGATCTAGGACCGCGCAGCGTGTGCGAAAATAGTACAACGAACGGTCGGTGAACGACACCCTCGCCGTACCCCAACAAGGAAAGCCCATGTCCCTCGTCCACCGGTTGTTGCTCGCTCATTCTCTGTGGGCGGTCTCGAGCCTGGCTTTGGCGCAGTCATCGGACGTGTCCGGCATCCTCGCGCGCCTCGGGTCCGTGCGCACGATCGGCGAGGTGGCCATCTCGCCGGATGGCAAGCAGGTGGTCTATTCAATCATCGGCAAGCGCCGCGGAGCGGACCTGGATGTCTCGGCGCTCTGGCTCGCCAATGCGAAGGATGGGTCGGCGGCCAGGCGCATCACGGCTTGCCCGGGTGCCGATTGTGATGAGCACGGGGCGTCATGGTCGCCTGATGCAAAGCGGATTGCTTTCGTGACCACGGATGAGCGCGAGCAGACCCAGATCGCAGTTGCAGCGACGAATGCGACCGTGGCCAAGATCATCAGCGCAGCCCATGGACCGCTCGACACCCCGCGCTGGTCGCCGGACGGCCGACGTATCGCCTTCCTTTATTCCGAAGGCGCGCCCAAGACGCCCGGTCCTCTGAACCCACTGGCACGCGACGCCGGCGTCCTGTCGGAGACCGTGTACGAGCAGCGGCTCGCGGTGCTTCCGGCAGAAGGGGGACCGGTGCGGCTCCTCGGGGCGACCGATCTGAACGTCTACGAATTCGACTGGTCACCGGATGGCAGACGCTTCGCGGTCACTGCCGCGCACGGCTCGGGCGATGACAACTGGTGGCTGGCGGAGCTCGACGTGATCGACGCGGACAGCGGAGGAGTGACGACGCTTCTCAGGCCATCCGTGCAGATGGCCTCGCCGCGCTGGTCGGGCGACGGCCGGCAGATCGCCTACATCGGCGGCATCATGAGCGATGAGGGTATCACCGGCGGCGATGTCTATGCGATCGCGGCCGGGGGCGGCGAGCCGAGCGACATCACTCCGGATCTCAAGGCCTCGGTACAGACGATCAGCTGGAACGGATCCTACTCGCGCATCGTTGCCACGGAATTCGCGGCAGGCGAGGAGGTCCTCGCTTCGATCGACGTGCGATCCAGGACCCAGCGCGAGTTATGGCGTGCACCCGCGATGATCTGGGCCAACAACGTGTTCGGATTCACGCCGGGCGACGCCGGAATTTCGCTTTCCAGGGACGGAAAGGCCTGCGCCGTCATCTACCAATCCTACACCTCGCCACCCGAGATCGAGACCGGAGCGCCGGGCAGGTGGCGTCCGATCACGCACCTGAATGCGGACGTCGAGCCGCTGACCGGAAGGGCGACCAACATCTTCTGGACGAATGAAGGGACCAACCTGCAGGGCATGCTGGTCGAGCCTCCCACCGTCGTCGCCGGCCGGCGCTATCCGCTCATCGTCGAGGTACATGGCGGTCCGGCGTTCGCGCATTATCCGCTCTTTCCCGCACGATTCGACTCGTACGACGCAGGCTTCGCGCACCAGGGCTTTTTCGTTTTCAAGCCCAATCCGCGCGGCAGCTACGGTCAAGGTGAAAGCTTCACGCGCGGCAACATCAAGGATTTCGGCTACGGCGATCTGCGCGACATCCTGAGCGGACTGGACGCGGTGGAGCAGCGGGCCCCGGTCGATGCCGCGCGCGTGGGAATATTCGGCTGGAGCTACGGCGGCTACATGGTCATGTGGGCGCTGACCCAGACGGACCGCTTCAAGGCCGCGGTCGCCGGCGCCGGTGTCTCCGATTGGTTGAGCTACTACGGCACCAACAATATCGATACCTGGATGCTGCCGTTCTTCGGCGCCTCGGTGTACGACGATCCCAAGGTGTACGAGCGCAGCTCGCCCATGACCTTCATCAAGAACGTGCATGCTCCGACGCTCATCGTGGCCGGCGACCGGGATGCCGAGGTGCCGATCACGCAGTCCTACGAGTACTGGAATGCGTTGCGCAGGCACGGCGTCAAGACCGAGTTCGTCGTGTATCCCGACGAGGGGCACGACTTTTATCGGCACGCGGATCAGATCGACGTCATGAGCCGCGCCGTGGACTGGTTCAAATCGAACCTGGGTGCGGCTGATCGATGAGGCTGGCGAGGCTCGAGCTCGGGCGCCTGTCACCGGGCATGAAGCGGATCGGCAAGCCCTTGAGCCCCCAGGTGCCGTAAAACGGCCGCCAGCCGACTTCACCGGCGAGCTCGGGCTCGCGCATGCGCTGGGCAATCTGATGCAGCCCTTCCTGCAGCTGGGCTCGCGCGATGTACTGTCCGAGGCACATGTGCTTGCCGAGGCCGAAGGCGATGTGACGCTTCTCGAAGGAGCGGTCCGGATCGAAAACGCCGTTGTCCGGGAACGTTCCGGGGTCGCGTCCCGACACGCTCAGAGGAAAGAACAGCAGCGTGTCCTTGGGCAGCAGCACGTCGCGATAGATCATGTCCTGCGCGACGAAGCGCGCCACGGTTCCAGGGTTGTACCAGCGCAGGGCTTCCTCGATCACGCGCTGACAGTAGTCGTGGTCCACGGCGCAGCGACGATAGATCTCGGGATATTCGAGCAGGGTGTACATGGTGTAGGTCAGCACGTTCTTCGAGGTGTCGTAACCTGCGATGAAGAAGAACATGATGAGGTCGGTCAGCTGCCGGTGGTTGGTGTTGCCGGCATCGGCGGTGCGAATCAGCAGCTCGAGCAGGTCCTCGACGCCGTCGCTGCGCGAATGAGCTCGAC
>Ga0335073_10001205_pt1 | contig 34427 bp, 34 predicted proteins | sample Lox_Sample_22_FD_207093 | JGI IMG/M metagenome (GOLD analysis project Ga0335073, IMG submission 207093) | Soil microbial communities from Loxahatchee National Wildlife Refuge, Florida, United States - Lox_Sample_2.2 | ecosystem: Environmental > Terrestrial > Soil > Wetlands | place: USA... | reverse complement strand
TTCAGGGCCGGCGGCGGGAGAAAGCGCTAGACTTCCGCGCCGCCGCGTCTTATTGTCTTAGGAGCATATGAAGGTATTGGTAATCGGGGGGACGCTCTTCATCGGTCGCGCCCTGGTCGACGAACTGGTGAAGGCGGGCCACGAAGTCGCGGTGCTGCACCGCAAGCCCAAGCACGATTTCGGACGCCGTGTGGACAACATCCAGGCCGACCGGAACGATGCCGCGGCCATGCGCGAGGCCCTCTCCACGCGCCGGTTCGACGCCGTTTTCGATAACGTCTACGATTGGGATCGCGGGACCACGCCGGACCAGGTAGAGGCGGCTGTCCGCGCATGCGGCGACCGTCTCAGCCGCTACGTATTTCTGTCCAGCGTGGCAGCCTACGGCGATGGCTTGAATCACAAGGAAAGCGATCCTCTGGCGCCCGATTACCACTCCATCCCCTACACGCGCCACAAGGCGACCACCGAACGCCTGCTTTTCCGGATGCAGGCGCAAAGCGGCCTGCCGCTCGTGACATTCCGGCCGCCGTTCGTCTACGGGCCGGGCAATCCGTTCTACCGCGAGCAGTTTTTCTGGGACCGTCTGCGAGCCGGCCGTCCCATCATCATCCCCGGCGATGGCCACCGCCTCATGCAGTTCGTATATTTGAACGACCTGGTGGCAGCCATGGCGCGATCGATCGAAGAGCCGCGGGCGGTGGGCGAAGCGTTTAACATCGGAGATCCCAAGCCCGTCACGCAGGTGGAATTCGCCGAAAAACTGGCGCGCGCCGCCAACACCGAAGTCTCGCTCGTGCGGGTGCCCCGCGATATCATCCAGCAGGCTGGCGGCAACGCCATGACCGAGCCGTATTACTTCGGCGAATACCTCGACTTGCCGCCGATCACCGAGAACATCGGCAAAGTGGCGCGGATTTTGAAGCTCAAGCCGACGCCGTTCGAGGTCGGTTTGAAAGAGACGTACCGCTGGTACACGCGAAATCACAAACCGCGGACGTCGACATTCGAGTTCGACGATAAGGTGCTGGCGCTGGTGAAGAACGATATCAAGAGCGACTCCACGGCCAACGTGTAACGAACCAGGGCGATTTCATCGCCTCTTGCAACCTGCGGCCCTTCGGCGGTGCGAACGCCGCGCCTGGAAGTGGCGTGCCGGGCCATTGAGTACCTGGGAAGGCCGCCAATCGTAAGCCGCCCGCCACTATCCTGGAATTGTGAAGATCATCGTCATCGGCGGCGGCATCGTCGGACTGGCCACGGCTTATCGCCTGGGTGAGCGCATGCCCCGCGCCGAAATCACGCTGCTCGAAAAGGAGAGCGAGGTCGGCCGCCATCAGACCGGGCACAACAGTGGGGTGCTGCACTGCGGCCTCTATTACAAGCCGGGCTCGGTAAAGGCGCGGCTGGCCGTCGACGGCATCCGCCAGATGGTGGCGTTCTGCCGCCAAAACGCTGTGCCGCACGAGATCTGCGGCAAACTCGTGGTTGCCGCCGACCAGACCGAAGTCGAACGCCTCCGCGCCTTGCAGGAACGCGGCACTGCCAACGGGCTCGAAGGCCTGCGCTGGCTCGGGCGCGACGAAATGCGCGAAATCGAGCCCCACGTGGGCGGCGTGGCGGCGCTGCGCGTGCCGCAGGAGGGCATCGTGGATTACGCCCGCGTGTGCGCGGCGCTGGTATCCCATCTCGCCGAGCGCGGCGCCCGCGTGGTGACTTCGGCGCGCGTGACGCGGCTGCGGCCCACCGGCGCGGGGTGGATAACGGAAACGGCGGCAGGCGAATTCGCGGCCGATTACCTGATCAACTGTGCCGGGCTTTATTGTGACCGGGTAGCGGAACTCGCTGGCGAACGCCGCGAGACGCGCATCCTGCCCTTCCGCGGCGAATATTACAAGATCCGCGCCGGCCGCCAGCAACTCGTGCGGAACCTGATTTATCCGGTGCCCGATCCGTCCTTTCCGTTCCTCGGCGTCCATTTCACGCGGCTCATCCACGGCGGGATCGAGGCTGGGCCGAACGCCGTATTGGCCACCGCCCGCGAGGGATATCGCAAGTCGGACTTCGACGCGCGCGATCTCGCGGACGTGCTCACCTACGGCGGATTCTGGCGATTTTTGCGCAAGTACCCGTCGATGTGCTGGTATGAACTGCGCCGGTCTTTCAGCCGTGCGTTATTCTGCCGGTCGCTCCAGCGGCTGGTGCCGGAAATCCAGCCGGAAGATCTGGCGCAGGGCGGCTCGGGAGTGCGTGCTCAAGCGATCGCTCCCGCGGGTGATCTGGTGCAGGATTTCAGCTTCATTCAGCGTCCCAACGCGCTACATGTATTGAACGCGCCGAGTCCGGCGGCAACGGCGTCGCTCGCCATCGGCGCGGAAATCGCGAGTATGGTGCCGGCGCAGTGAGGGTGGCTCAGCGGCGCTTGGATCTCTCCCTCAACGTTCCGAAACCGGGCGGAAGCGGCCGATCGTCATTCTGAACTCCAGTGCTACATTCGAGACCTCGCCCGCCCTCGTCCGGACCCGGCCGCTCCCGTTCGCGGTCTCTTCGGCCGTGCGGCCAACGCTTGCGATATCGGGTGCGATCCGGCGCGACATCCCGGCAGAATCCGACACGCGGGTGCTGGCTTCGCGCACCCCGGAACGGCGTTTATGAGTGGAACGGCAAGTTCCTATTCCACCCGCAACAGCACCACCCCGTGCGCCGGCACCATCACCGTGTATTCGCTCGGCGCGCCGGTGATGTCGCGATGCGCCCACAAGTCGCGGACAGCGGGGTTGGCGGACGTAATCCCCACCTCCGACCACTTGACCGTCATCCGCGCGTTTTCCAGGCTGCGATTGAACAGTCCCACGGCAACGCCTTTCGCCAGCGGCTTTTTCCAGACCTCCAGCGTCTGGCCCTCGGCGCCATCCTTGCGCACGCGCGTGCCCTGAATGCCGGCCGCATCCTGATCGATGGCGATCACTTCCTTATTCAGAAGAACGTCCCGCGTGAAATCGGGCATGGTGCGCACATCATGGCCGGCCAGCAGCGGCGCGGCCAGCATGCTCCACAAGCTCATATGGGTGCGGTATTCGGTGGTGGTCATGCCTCCGTTGCCGATTTCGAGCATGTCGGGATCGTTCCAGTGGCCGGGGCCCGCGAAAACTTCGCGGCCAACCTGCTGATCGAATCCGATCGACGACATGCTCCGCCAGTTGTCGCTGATGTCGCCCGTGGTGCGCCAAAGATTGCCGCCCGCGGCGGCGCCCCACGCGCCGACATTCAACTCCCCATACTGGCAGAGGCTGAAAATGAATGGCCGCCCGGTGTTGCGCAGCGCGACCGCCATCTTCTGGTACACCGATTTCATCTCGTCCGGCCGGTAGACCGCCGTGGCGCTGCACCAATCGTATTTCAGGTAATCGAATCCCCACGCGGCCCAGGTATTCGCGTCCTGCTGTTCGTGACCGTAGCTGCCTTCGTAACCGGCGCACGTCTTGCGCCCGGGACTCGAATAGATGCCGATCTTCAACCCCTTCGAGTGGACATAATCGGCGAGCGCCTTCATGTCCGGAAACTTCTCGTTGGTGGTGATGTTGCCGTCCTTGTCGCGCGCGCCCTCCCAGGTGTCGTCAATGTTTACGTAGATGTACCCGGCGTCGCGCATGCCGCTGGTGACCATGGCGTCGGCAATCTCGCGGACGGATTTGTCATCCACCCTCCCGGCAAATTTGTTCCAACTGTTCCACCCCATGGGCGGAGTCTTGGCCAGCCCGTTCGGCGCGATCGGCTGAAAGGGAGGAAACGGCTGGTGCGTGCGGGTGAGTGCGGGCGATGGGTGAAAGACAACATCGGCCGAGATTCTTTTGAAGGTGCGCGGAGTCTGCGGTCCGCGTGAGCTGGTGAGGTCAAAAGTCTCGCCGCTCAGCGTACCCTTGAATTCGGTAATTCGCGGCGGTGTCTGAAAGCCATCGGAGATTTCGAAGGAGAACTCGGAGCCCCCCACCGTTCCGTTCTCGATTTCGTATGCGCGCTGCGGCGTGGCGTACGTGCCGGTGATTCTGTTGCCGTCCACTTTTAGGACGCAGACGGTGAACAAAGTCTGCCCGTCGCGCATTGGCATTTCGTTCTGCCAGGTGCCGGCGAGATTGGCTGCCCCCGCCAACATGGCGAAGAAGAATCCACAGAAAACCAGTCTGTGCATTGCTGCCTCCTGAAGAACCAACAGTCTATCAGGCTTGCGCGGGAGGTTTGCGGAAGAACCACAGCCAGAAATCCTGAGTCCCCGCGCCCACGCGATAGCGGGCCTCGAAACCGTTGGCTTCCGCCATTTCGGTCATGTCGCCATCGGAGAACGCGACGCCGACCCAGGCGTCGGCCGCGCTCGATTCATCGGCGGTGTTGCCGCGCACCTGGAACTTGAAGAGCGCGCCCGGTCGCAACAGGCGGGCCGCCTCGCGGATATAGTTCTCCACGATCGCGCGGCTGGGAATGTGCTGGAACACGAGCGTGGAGAAGGCAAAGTCGAAGGGCAGATCGGGAATCACACTGAGGTCGAGCCCGTTGTTGTGGTACACGCGCGCGTTCGGCGCACCGGTCAAAGCGACGCGTGCGAGCCGCGCCATTTCACCGCTCACGTCCACAGCGTGGACTTCGCCGAATACACCCGCCAGCGCCCTGGTGACGCGGCCCGCGCCGCACCCGATTTCGAGCACGCGCATCTCGCCGGGCGGCTTTCCCTGGCAGATATTGAACATGTCCGAGAGGATATGGTTTGCCACGGTTTCCACTCCGGAAGCGAAGAATTCCTCGTCGCTCCAGTCGAATTTGCCGGTGGCCACAAAATAGCGTGCGTTGGTTCGCGCGCGCCGATCCCAGAAGCGCTGCAATCGTTTGGCCTGCTGGCTGGCGGGCAGCCAGCCGCGAGGGTCGAGCCTGCGCAGTCGCCTCATGGCGCTACCACCGCTGGTGGACGGCGGGGCGAATGCGCGCGTCGTACAACTCGCGGACCGCGGCCATGGCGCTCTGCTGGAGCGGCGGAAGATCGGACGCGGCGCAGTTCTCGGCTACTTGCACCGGCCGCTTGCCGCCCGGGATAGCGCACGTGACGGCGTCGAACATTAGAATCCAGCGGAGCGCAAATTGCGCCATCGTGGCGCCCGCCGGCACGAGCTTGCGCATCTCCTCCACGGCGGCCAGCGACGCATCGTAATCCACGCCCGAAAACGTCTCCCCCACATCGAACTGCTCGCCATGACGATTAAAATTGCGATGATCGTCGCCGGCGAATTGCGAATGGCGCGTGAGTTTGCCGGTGAGCATGCCGCTCGAAAGCGGGACGCGCGCCAGGATACCCATGTGCCTGGCTTGTGCCTGGGCAAAAAACAGCTCGGCCGGCCGCTGGCGGAAGCAGTTGAAGATGATCTGCACGGTCTGCACGTTAGGGTACTCAATCGCCTTGAGGGCTTCCTCCACGCGCTCCACGCTCACCCCGTAATAGCGGATTTTGCCGGCTTCCGTCATGCGGTCGAGGAACCCGAAGATCTCCGGGCGATAGTAGGCGCCGGTGGGCGGACAGTGAAGCTGAAGCAGGTCGAGACAATCGGTGGAGAGGTGGCGCAGGCTGTCTTCAATGAAGCCGGTCAGGTTCTTTTCGCTATACCCTTCGACGGTCTGCTCCGGCAGGCGGCGCCCCGCCTTCGTCGCCACCACGATCTCCTCCTTGCGCTCGCGCTTGAGTTGCGCGACGAGGCGCTCGCTTCGGCCCATGCCGTAGACATCGGCCGTATCGATGAAGTTTACGCCGCAGTCGATCGCCTGCCGCAAGGCGGCGAGCGACTCGTTGTCGTCCACGTCGCCCCAGGCGCCGCCGATGGCCCAGGCGCCGAAACTGATCTCGGAAACTTTCCACGGAGTGCGGCCCAACTGGCGATATTTCATGGCGAATCCGTATGATAACGCGAGGCGCTTACCCGCCCGCGGCGTCCGGCGAAAGGTAAACATCGTGCAGGCGCAGCAATCCCAGCGCGCGCCCCGACTCATCCACTACCGGCAGCGCCGAGATCTGCGATGGACGCCGCTCCATGCGCTCCAGCGCCTCGCCCAACGTGGCGTCTGGGCCGATGGTCACCGGACCGCGCGTCATGGCGTCCCCGGCGCGCAACTCGCGAATATCGTCGTGGGTGGTCAGGGCGCGGCGCAGATCGCCATCGGTGATGAAACCCGCGAGCGTGCCGTCTTCGGCAATCACGCACGCGCCTCCCAGCGGCCGTTTCGTCATGGCGATGATCACTTCTTTGAGCGAAGCGCCGGGCGATACCATCGCCACCTCGTCCGCGCCATGCATGGCTTCCCGCACCGCCAGCATCAGGTTCCGGCCGAGCTGGCCGCCGGGGTGAAAACGGACGAATTCCCGCGGGGTGAACCCGCGCGCGCACATGAGTGTGATCGCCAGAGCGTGGCCCAAAGCCATGGCAGTGACGGCGCTCGCGGTGGGCGCCATACCGTGCGGGTCGGCCTCGCGCTCCACCGAGGCATCCAGCAGCACGTCCATCTCGCGCGCGAGCGGCGAGCTTTGGCTGCCTAAAATGCCGATCAGCGGCGAATCGAACTCCCGCAGGATGGGCACCAGCGCCAGCAACTCCCGTGAACTGCCGTGCTTCGAAAGCAGCACCGTCGGGTCACCGGGCGTGTAAATGCCCAGATCGCCGTGGACGGCTTCGGCCGGGTGCAGGAATACCGCGGGCGTCCCGGTGCTGCACAGCGTGGCGACGATTTTGCGCGCGATATGTCCCGATTTGCCGATACCGGTGACGACGATCTTTCCGTGGTGCGCCAGCACCATCTCCACGGCGCGGATGAGTTCGCGATCCAGGCGCGCGGCAGCACGCGCGAGCGAGGCGGCCTCGATTTCGACGGCCGCCCGCGCGATGGAAAGCCACTCCTGCTTGTCGAATTGCATGCGGAAGCTCTATCATCGCACGGCGCGTCTGCGCGGTTTTCGAGACATCCTGTCTCGAAGATTCGCTGCAAGTTGTTGATTTCAAGCGGAACGCCTCGAATTTCCGAGACATCTTGTCTTGAGGGCGCTCCGCGCGGCGCGCTTTTCGTGTAGGACAATGGACAATTCATCGGTTTCGGAAAGCGCTATGGATCGGCATACCCTCGCCATCGTAAGTATCCTGGGAAGCTGCCTGGACCTTCTGGGCGCGCTTTACCTGGCCTACGACCTTTTGGGCGGCGAGCACGGACCGCTCCGCGCCGTCTCCCGCGGGGTCACGTACGGGGCGCTTTTCGCCATCGGCTATGGCCTTGCTTTGGGGCCGGTCTTTGGCATTGCCTGCGGCTTGACCCACGGGATCACGCTCGCCTGGGAATATTCGGCCGCCTCCCGCGGCCAGAGCCATCCCGGTTTCTGGCATGATGCCGCCGCCAGCGCGATTCGCGGCGCCGGCCACGGAATTGGAAGCGCCTCGTATTTCGGACTGAAGTTCGGATTGATCTTCGGCGCGATCAGCACCCTGTCGCAAATTGTCGCCTATGGCATCGGCATCCGGCCGACCATGCACTACGCTCCATCCACTCGCGCTCGCTTCTCCCTATGGCAGATGCTGCTGGTTTTGAATCGCACCGCCGGTTATGGGCTTCTGGGGTGGGGCTGTGCGCGCCTGGTCCACCGGCCCGAACTGGCGATCTGGTTCGGATTGCGGGTGGGCCTGGTGATCGGGGTGGTGACACTCCTTCTCAGCTCATTCAGTCCCATGATCGAGTGGGGTGCCGACCACGTTCCGGAACGATGGCTCGGAGTTTTCGGGGTGGTGCTGATTTTCTGCGGTTTCGCTCTGCAATCAGTGCAATACTGGGCAGTCCTGCTTGACGTGCCGCTGCGGTAAGGCGATCTTATTAGGGGATTGCGATCAACAGCCCGAAGCTCATCCCTACAGAGCGCTCGTGCCCGCGGGCGAACGTGTAGTCGTAAGCCGGCTCGAGATACCACCCGAATCGGCGTTTGGACGAGGGCCAGAACATGAAATCGAGTGCCGCTTCCCCCGCGAGCGAGTTGGTGGAAATGCCGCTTTGCCTGGTATGGACCCATTCCGGGCCCACGCCAAACATGAATTCCGCTTTTCTGGAGAGCGTCCAGGGCTTTTTGAAGAGCAGGTCCGTGTCCCACTCCATCGCGTGCCGGCTGAATGCCGGGGTCACGCCCGCCTCGATCTCCAGCCAATTTTCGATCGGGGTGAATTCGACGGCGCCTGTCGGTCCTGCGCTCCACCCGCCGTTGAGATTCCGCGATACGTCTCCACCGAGTTCGAGAATGGCGGCGGCTTCTTTGTCCGCCGCCTGCCCGAACCCCACTCCAGAGACGCAAAGTGCCGCGATTACGACAGCTTGCGACGCCCTCACTGCTTGAGATTCCTATTAGGAGCGGGTGGTTTTTGTGCGGGCGGAATCAGGTCCGGCTCGCGGCTTACCACTCCCTTTTTGGCCTCCTCGAGATTCACATCGTAGGTATCGAGTGTCTTGCCGAGCGTCTGGTCGAGATTGGTGCGCGCGCGCTCGTATTGATCGAGCGCGTCGGCTTCCGATAGCTGGCGTGTGGTGTCGTCGCGCTGCGCGATCACCACGTCGAGAATGGTCGCAGTGCCAAGCTCATACTTCCGGCGCGTGCCGGCTAGAGTTTGATCGTAGAGCTTGCGCGCCACCACGCTGGTTTCCCACGCCGCGCGGGCGTTGCGCATGGCCGTGAAAGCGTTGAGCACGTTCAACCTGATGTTGTTGCGCAACTCCTTGTCCTGGATCTGCGCCTGCCGGTAGGTCAATTCGTTGGTGATCAGGTCGGCTTGGGCGGAGCGGTTGCGCAGCGGCATGGTAAGCGTGAGACCGACGCTGTAGTTGGGGAAATCGCGCCCGAAAATCTGGCCCAAAACCGTGCCGTAGCCTCCGATCAGTTGCTGGTCCACCTGTGCCGCGGTCAGCTTCTGGTAGGTGACGACGCCATTTTCGCCGACCAGGGGCTGCGGAACATTGGTAATGGCGCCGCCTTGTCCGGCATTCGAGAAACTGGCGGTCGCGCTCAGCGTGGGCAGCAGGTTGTTCCGAACGCCCTTCAAATCGAGGCGCGCGTTCTCCAGGTTGATCTGGTTCTGCTCCACCTCTGGCCGGCTCTGGATAGCCTCGGCCATCAGTTCCTGAACCGGTATGACCTCCTCTTTCTCCGGCACCACGATATGGTCGGTGGGAACAATCCGCGCCGCGGCAATCGCGGGAGTGTCCATGCCGCTGCGCGTGATGTAGTTCTTGAGGATCATTTCCTGTTGCAGCACCTGCGATTCCTGCGTGATGACATCCTGCTGCGCGGCCTTCATGTCGGCTTCGGCCTGGATGATATCGATGGGCGCGATGGCGCCAAGTTCCGCGCGGCGCTTGTTGTCTTCGTAAAGCTTGGTGTCGAGATCGAGTGTCTGCTGCTTGATTTTGAGCTCGTCGTCGAAGGTTACCAGGTCCCAATACAGGTTGACCACGCCCGCCACCGTAGTGATCACCTGGTTCTTGAACTGCAAGTCGTTGGCTTTCAGATTGTTCTTGGCTTTGCGGTACGAACGCTGGTTGAGGGCGACGCCGAATCCGTTCAGCAGCGGCTGGGTGATGGTCAAACCTAGGGAGCCGCTATCGTAGGGGTTGAAAATGGCGGTGGTGGCGTTCTGGTTGTAATTCAGGATATTGCTCAAGCCCAGCTGGATTTGGGTGCCGTTCCAGAGATTCTGCTGCACCCCGAAAATCATCGACCGGTAGTTCGACACCAGGGCCGAAGTGCCCGTGAAAGTGGTGGACGTCAGGATTTGGGTGGAATGGTAAGCGCCGCCGGCGACATACAGCGTGGGGTCCATGTTCGGGATGGTCGACCCAGCCAGTTGTACGCTCAACCCGCTGAGCACGCCGGTATTGGTATTGTTCACGGTAGCGCCGCCCTGCCCGCCGTTCACCGCACTCGCCCCGGCCAGCACGTTGAGGGACGCCGACGATGGCCCCGAGGTGATGTTGGTGGAAACGTTCCGCAGCAACTGACCGGCGGCGGCGCGCTGCAAGTCGGCCAAAGCCAACTGCGGGGCGTAGCGCGAGCTTTCGATGTCGAGATTGTTCTCCAGCGCGAGCGCGATGGCGTCGCGCAGGGAAAGATAGATGTTGCCGGCGCGCATGAGGGCGTCGATTCGCTGGGAATCGGCGAAGCTGACACCGTGAACCTCGCGCGGCCGGTAGTTCCGGGTGAGCCGGTAGACAAACCCGTGCCCATTGTCCATCTGCAACGAGCCTGCCTGGCCGAACATCGGGACGGCCAGGGCAACACACAGAAAAATCGCTAGCAAAGATTTGGGAAAAGACATAAGAAGCCTTAAGAATCCATTATGGCTGGAAACGCACATCTGCCGCACCTTTTCGTTCTTTCCCTTTATACGAGCAAATGGCGGCGCCGGTTCACAAAAACGGACCAAACAGCATTACAGACGGACGGAGGGTCAGGAAATTAGCGCCAATCGCCGGGAAACGCGCCAGGGCGGTAGAGTAGTCCATAGGGATATGCGGAAACTCTGTTTGGTTCTGCTGGCGCTGGCCTTCACGGGGTGGGCGGCGAATATCAAACTGTACCTGAAAGACGGCACCTACCAACTGGCGCGCGAGTACCAGGTGGAGAGCGATCGGGTCCGTTTCTACAGCGTGGAGCGCGGCGAGTGGGAAGAGATTCCGCTCGATTTAGTGGACTTGAAGCGCACCAAATCCGAAGTCGCCGAGCGCGAAGACTCGATGAAAAAAGAAGAAAAGGTCATCGACGAGGAGAATGCCGCCGAAGCCGAAGTGCGCCGGGAAGCCAGCAAGATACCGGATACCGTGGGGGTGTATTGGATCGATAGCGGGCAAACCAAAGCGTTAAAACCTGGTGAAGAGACGGTCCACAGCGATAAAGGCCGGCAGATTCTCCAAAAACTCTCGCCAATTCCAGCGATTACCGGTAAGGCCGTTCTTGAAATGACCGGACCGCACGCCGAGACCATTTTTACCGACCCCGAGCCCGAGTTTTACGTCCAGTTGCAGGGCACCGAGGCGTTCGGAATCGCCAAGCTCACCACCAAGGGCAATGTGCGCATCGTCGAGAACCTGACCTATCACCCCCTCAGCAACGACATCGTATACGAAGACCGCACCTTGATGGATTACCTGCACCGTCAACTGGACGATAATCTGTATAAGATCTGGCCGAAAGATCCGCTACCCCCTGGCGAGTACGCTGTCGTGATGTACAACGACGGCAAGGTGGACATCCAGGCGTACGATTTCGCTATCAAGGCGAAATAGGTTTCACCTCGGGCGTTACCAGGCCGGGTTGGTCGATCCCGGCATAGACATTCCCGACGGCAATACCTCGCCTGGCGGCAAACTCGCTTGATCATTAGGAAAGTGCATGGCAGGAAATGCGAGCGCCCGTGAGACCGATACCCCACTGGTGCCTGTAAGCCGCCAGCAGACCGAAAGCCATAGCGGAAGTCAGGAGCAGCAGCCCTCACAGCACCCTCCGCCACAATGATCAACCACCTTGCGCATCCGGGCCCGACTGGCATAGCCTGTGAGACATGCCTTTTACACGGCGAAGCCTTTTCGCCACTATTGCTGCCGGCGCGGTAGCGAGCCAGGTCGCTCGCTCCGCCGACGACTCCGTCGCCATTCCCGGCAAGCGGCCCATGATTTTGCACAACGACCGCCCGGAAGACCTGGAAACTCCCGTCCACTACTTCGATTCCTGGGTCACACCCGTCGACGTTTTCTTCGTCCGCCAGCACCTTCCGCGGCCGTCGAAAATCGATCCGGCGGCCTATCGGCTCACAGTCAACGGCATGGTCTCCAAGCCGCTCGAACTGACTCTCGCGGACTTGCAGAAGCTGCCGCAGTACACCATCCCGGCCACCATCGAATGCACTGGCAACGGGCGCGGCTTCTATGTCCCCAAAGTGCCCGGCGTCCAATGGATGCGCGGCGCCATCGGGAACGCCGAGTGGCGCGGCCCGCGGGTGAGCGACGTGCTGAAACTGGCCGGCGCCAGCAGTTCCGCGGCATTCATCGACACCGACGGCGCCGATACCGGCCTCGCCTCCACCCCCGACTTCGTCCGCTCGCTGCCGATGAATAAGGCCATGCATCCCGCCACCATCCTGGCGCTCAGCATGAACGGCCAGACGCCCGATATCCACGGATTCCCCGTGCGCTTGATTGTTCCCGGCTGGGACGGCACGAGCTCGGTGAAGTGGGTGGTGCGCATTTCGGCCACGGCGCAGGCAAACAACGGCTTTTTCATGAACCCCGGCTATCGCTATCCCAAATATGCGCTGCCGCCGGGCACGCCAGCCAAACCGGCTGAACTGGAAGTAATCGAAGGCATGCCGGTGAAATCGACCATCACCGCGCCCGAAGACCAGCAGAAGATTCCGCTCGCTCCCACTACTCTGCGCGGCTTTGCCTGGGCCGGCGAAAACGCCATCGAGCGCGTGGAAGTCTCGACCGATGGCGGCAGCCGCTGGCGCGACGCGCAGCTTTCACCCAAGAAACTGCCGTTCGCCTGGCGCTTGTGGAGTCTGGAATGGACGCCCGCCGATCCCGGCTATTACACCGTCATGTCGCGCGCCACCGATACCGCCGGGCGCGTGCAGCCGATCGTTGCGCCTTGGAATCCATCCGGGTATTTGTGGAACGCGATCGATCGCGTCGGCATAACGGTGGAGAAAAGCGCATGAGAATCGTAATCTTGATAGGCGCAGCGGCGCTGGCGGCGATGGCCGCCGATCAGGCCACCCTGGATCGCGGCCGCAAGGAAGCGGGGCTCGCCTGCACCCCGTGCCATAGCCTGCGGCTGGTGGAATCGCAACGCTTGTCTCGAGCCGCATGGAACAAAGAGCTCGATAAGATGAGCGGCTGGGGCACCAAAATTACCGACCGCGAAGCGCTGGTCGAGTATCTGGTGGCGAATTTCGGCGACGACAAGCCGCCCAGCCCTCCCGCGATGTCCAAAGACGGCGTGCCCAGGAAGCAGCACTAGATGAGGGCAATCCGCGCGGCGGTGGTGCAGGCGGGTTCCGTCCTGTTCGATAGCGGCGCCACGCTCGCCAAGGCCGAGCGGTTGATCGCCGAAGCGGCGGCGGGCGGCGCGCGCCTGGTAGTCTTTCCCGAAGCTTTCATCGGCGGCTATCCCAAGGGCGAAGATTTCGGCGCGCGCGTGGGATCGCGCACGGCGGATGGGCGCAAACTGTTCCGGCGCTATTTCGAAGACGCCATCGACGTGCCGGGTCCGGCGACGGAGCGGCTGGCCGAAGCGGCGCGGGCGCACGGCATCTGGCTGGTGATGGGCGTTATCGAGCGCGCCGGCGGCACGCTCTACTGCACGGCGCTCTTCTTTTCTCCCGATGGCGCGCTGGCCGGAAAGCATCGCAAGCTCATGCCGACGGCCATGGAGCGGCTCATCTGGGGATTCGGCGATGGCTCTACGCTGCCGGTGATCGAGACAGGGTTCGGCCGAATGGGCGCGGTGATCTGCTGGGAGAATTATATGCCGCTCCTGCGCGCCGCGATGTATGCCAAGGGCATTCAACTGTACTGTGCGCCGACGGTGGACGATCGCGACGTCTGGCCGGTCACCATGCGCCACATCGCGCTCGAAGGCCGCTGCTTTGTACTCTCGGCGTGCCAGTTCGTGAGCGGCAAAATCGCGGGCGGCAGCATGATCGCTGGGCCGCTCGGGAAGGTGCTGGCCGGCCCGAATTACGACGGCGAATGCATTCTGACGGCGGAAATCGATGTGGGCGAGACGGCCGAGGGCAAGTTCGATCTGGATGTCGCCGGGCATTACGCCCGGCCCGACGTGTTCCGGCTGGTGGTGAATGAAGGAAGCGTCTAGCGGGGCTGTTTCTCGACGCGATCGATTACCAGCACTTCTACCGGCGCCGGCTTCGGCGTGAGCTTCAGCCCGATATCGGGAAGCGCGCGCATTACCGCGCCTTCCGTATCTATATGACCCTGAGCGTCCGGCTGCGGATCCCGGTGCTGCTGGATATCGAGTGTGAAATCGTAGGTTCCGGCGAGTCCGGTCTCATCCACGATCGGCGTTGCCGCGCCGGGCAGGCCGCTGATCGTGGTAAGAAATTCCGCCAGGTGCGCCATGGAAAAGCCTTCGAAGGCATAAACATTCATCCCGGTCCATTTCGGCTGCCCTTCGCTATCGGGCTTGCTCGAGGGTTGCAGTTTCGGTCCGCCCTTGTCGGCCGTGAGCCCGTACACCGGCATTCTCCGGCTTTCGCGATGAAGCGCGAGGCCGAATCGCTCAGCAAGCAACGATTGCAGCATCAGCCGAAGCTGGTTCACCGGGACTGGAGTGTCGGTTTTCGCGACGATGTCGTAGAACTCGCAACGCGGTGGATCGATCCAGGCCGGTCCGGCCGTCTGCCAGGTCTGATAGGGCCGCATGCCGTACGTCCAGCGGATGCAATATCCCAAGGGAACTCCGCGGAGAGTCAGGCTGGCGGGGGCGATTTCCTGGCCGATGCCGCCGCTGGCGCCAGTGATCCGCTTCACGGAAGCGACATCGAACGCCGGCGCCTGCGCGAAAGCCGCGGCGCAGGCGCAGAAGACCACGAGGGGGGAATCGAGCTCATCACCGGTATGACGCCGCAATCCGCCGCGGCGTGCAGCCGCAGCCGCTTACAATATGAGATCCATGCCCGGCGTCCCCCTGATCGAATTTCAAAACGTTACCGTCCTCCGCGGCGAGCGCGTCGTCCTCGATGGCGTTACGCTCGCCATCGCCCAAGGCGAACATGCCGCCATTCTAGGTCCGAATGGTTCGGGGAAATCGACCCTCATCAAGGTGATTTCCCGCGAGCTTTATCCGCGGCTGAAACCCGAGCCTTGGTCCCTGCGGATCATGGGTCGCGAGCGCTGGCATCTTTTCGATTTGCGCCATCACCTGGGCATCGTATCCAACGACTGGATGCAGATGTGCACCCGCGATTATTCCGGTTACGAGATCGTGCTCTCGGGATTTTTCGGCAGCGTGGGCATCTGGCCGAACCATGAAGTGACCGCGGAGATGGAGCGCCAGGCGCGCGAGGTGATGGACCTGCTCGAGATCGTACACCTGGCGGAGCGGAACACCAACGAGATGTCCTCTGGCGAAGCGCGGCGTATTCTGATCGCGCGGGCGCTGGTGCATGGGCCGCAGGCGCTGGTGCTCGACGAGCCCACGACCAGTCTCGATCTGCACGCCACGCACGAACTCCGCGAGGTTCTGCGCAAGCTCGCGGCGCGCGGTATCAGCATCATCATGGTGACCCACCATCTGCCGGACATCATCCCGGAGATGCACCGGGTGGTGTTGATGCGCGGCGGGCGCGTGGTGGGCGATGGTCCGAAAGAGGAAGTGCTGGAGGCCGGGGCACTCTCGGCGGTGTTCGGACTGCCGGTGGAAGTGCTGGAGCGCGGCGGGTATTACCACGTGCTGTGAGTCCGCATTGAATGTGTACGCTCAAAGTAGATACACATGCGAAATGAATCCACGATTTCGAAATGAGGAAACAGCTTGGCCGTCCGGATTCCCCTGGCCATCGCGAAACAGGCCGGCCTTGGGGAAGGGGACTGCGTGCGAATGGTGCGGGACCGGGACGGGGCCATCGTCTTGCGTCCCACGCGGCGGAGGTACGATCTCGCCGACCTCGTTGCCGATATCACGCCGAAGAATCGCCGTCGTGGAACCGGCTGGGGCCCCCCGGTGGGCGAGGAATCCTGGTGAAGCTCGCTTTCGTGCCGGATGCCGGGGACTTCGTCTGGCTCACGTTTGACCCGCAAGCCCGCCACGAGAAGGCAGGACGCCGGCCGGCTCTGGTGCTGAGTCCGAGGATTTACAACACAAAGTCAGGCTTGGCGCTGGCCTGTCCGATTATGAATCAGGAAAACGGGTATCCTTTCGAAGTTGCCATTCCTCCAGGCCGCGCCTCAGGAGTTATCCTCGCCGACCAGGTGAAAAGCATCGACTGGAAAGCGCGTCGCACGGAACGGCTCGGGCGCTGCCCGAGTGAATTAATGGAGGAGGTTCGCGCCAGGCTCAGTGGCTTGCTGGGGTTCTCTAGTGCGGCCCCTCGGATAAGAATGGACATGCGGTCGCGGCAGTTTACGTAGGACGGCCAACCCTGGCCGCAGCGGCCTGAGCGAGTTTTCATAGACCGTCCAAAGGCCAGTGCGCCCGTGCGCGAAGCTCTCACTCCGTAAGCAAATGCCGGTACTCGTCGGGATCGAGGCCGAAGCGTTCCATTTGACGGGGCAGATCGTCACGGAGCGTTTCCGGCGTGTTCCGCACCCAGGCGGAGATCACGGTTTCCACGCCCACGCGATTCTTGCCGTCTTCTTCCGCCATCGCCTCCGCCGTGCCGCGCAGGCGCGATTCCGTGGACTCGCGTTCGGGGCGCGGCGTTTGCGCCAGCACGGCGTTGAGGAAATCTTCGGCTGCATCGTTCCAGTTCATGTCTGTTACATGATAGCTGCCGCGCGCCCACGCTACAATGTGCGTTGCACCTCGAGATCCTTCTTCTACTCCCTTTGCTTTTTCGCCAGCACGAGACCATTGTCGTCACCGGCACCTACCAACCGCTCGCGCTCGACGAAGTCGATCGCACCGTGAAAGTGCTGCCGGTGCGCGAACAGAATCAGGTGATCAACAGCCTCGCGGACGTGCTGCGCGAGGATCCCTCGATCGATCTGGAAGCGCGCGCGCCCGATGGCGTGCAGAACGACCTTTCGATTCGCGGATCGAGCTATGCGCAGACGTTGGTGCTGCTGAACGGCATGAGGCTCGACGACGCCCAGAGCGGCCACCACAACATGGACATCCCGGTGCCGCTCGATGCCGTGAGCCGCGTCGAGGTGCTGGAGGGTTCGGGCTCGACCATGTACGGTTCGGACGCCGTGGGCGGGGCCATTAACGTGATCACCCAACCAGCCGAGACCACGGAACTGCTGCTGCGGACGGCAGCGGGCAATTTCGGAATCAACGAGCAGCAGGGTTCGCTTTCGGGCGTGCTCGGACCGCTTACGGAACAGCTTTCCTTCTCGCGCGATTTCTCCACCGGCTTCATCCCCGACCGCGACTATCGCAACCTGCAACTGGCTTCGACCTCGCACTTCACTTCGGCCTGGGGCGCGACCGATCTCACCCTGGCGTACATGGACCATCCTTTCGGCGCCGACCAGTTTTATGGCGATTACCCTTCATGGGAAGACACCAAAACATGGTTCCTCGGCGTGCAGCAGGCCATCGGCAAAAAGACCACGGCTAGTTTTGGGTACCGGCGGCACAGCGACCTGTTTGTGCTGATTCGCGACGATCCCTCGGTGTATACCAATCACCACCACGACGAAAGCTATCAGGCCGACCTGCGCCGCAACGAGAATCTGTCCCACAACATCGAGCTGCATTACGGCGTGGAAGCGCTCCACGAATCGATTGTCAGCAACAACCTCGGCGATCACTCGCGCAGCCGCGCGGCGGCGTATGCGGCCCTCGATTTTCGCGCCGTCCGCCGATTCTCTTTTTCGCTGGCGGCCCGCGAGGAAGTGTATCGCGACTTTTCGGCCGAATTTTCCCCGACCATCGCCGGCGGGTATTGGCTTTCACCGCATCTGAAGCTGCGCGCGTCGGCAAGCCGCGCGTTTCGCGTTCCAAGTTATACCGAGCTTTACTACGAGGACCCCGCCAATACCGGCAATCCCAATCTGCGGCCCGAGCGCGCCTGGAATTACGAAGGCGGCCTCGATTGGAATCCGAGCCCGCGCTGGCACGGCGATCTCACGGTCTTCGAACGGCGCGAGCGGGACGACATCGACTACTACCGCGCCTCGCCGAGCGACTTGTGGCAGGCGGTGAACATCGACGCCCTCAATTTCACCGGCATCTCGAGCGGCCTGCGGTTTGCCGTTACCACTTCGCAGAGTATGGATTTCCGCTATTCGTGGCTCCAGGGCAGTGAGAACGCGATTCCTATCGGCGAGACCAAGTACGCCTTCTATTATCCGAGGCATTCGGCGGTGGCGGCGTGGCAGGCGAATCTCCCAAGCCATTTTCTGGTGCGAACGCATCTCGGAGTCATCGACCGGCTGGCGGAAGGCACCTACGCGCTGGTCGATGTCGATGCCGCTTACACGCGCGGCAGCGTTCATCCGTTTCTGCGGCTCTCGAACCTGGCGAACATGTCGTACGAAGAGGTCCAGGGCGTGGTGATGCCGGGACGGACGATCATCGGCGGGCTCGAGCTGGTGCTGCGCGAGAAGAAATAACGCTTATTGCGCGAGCTTCCGGTAGTGCCGGTAGACCAGCGAGACCGGCAAGCCCATAACGTTGAAGTAGCAGCCTTCGATCCGCGGGACGAATTTCGACGCTCCGCCTTGCACCGCGTAGGCGCCGGCTTTATCCATGGGCTCGCCGGTGGCCACGTAATCGGCGATTTCCTGCTGGCTCATGGGCGCGAACCAGACGGCGGTGACTTCGTGATCGCAAACCAGTTCCTCGCCGCGGCGCAGACAGATGCCGGTCATGACCTCGTGCCGCCGGCCGGAAAGCAGCGCGAGCATCCGGCGGGCGTCGGCCTCGTCCTCCGGCTTGGCCAGGATCTCGGAGTTGACCACGACGGTGGTGTCGGCGGATAAAACGATCTCGTCGCGGTCCGCCGGGACGGCGAGCGCTTTGGCCTTCGCGAGGCGGCGCACGTAGACTTCCGGCGCTTCTCCGGGTTGAAGCGTTTCGTCCACGGGAGCGGCCCGAACGAGGAATGGGATGCCGGCCTGGCGGAGAATCTCCGCGCGGCGGGGCGATTGGGATGCGAGAATGAGCACCTTTTCTACCATGCCACAACCGGCCGCATTGTAGAATAAGGCGAAATGAAACAACTGGCGCGCGAGTTAGTGGTCAAACCCGGGGCGAAGTTCAAACTCGAGGAATTCAAACCGGACAAGACGTTCGGCTACGACAAGGAGTCGGCGGACGAGCACCTGAAGAAGAACCTGGAGCGGCTGTGCGACCTTCAGTACAGGCTGTACGCCGAAGGCAAGCGCTCCGTGCTGGTAGTGCTGCAAGGCATAGACGCGGGCGGCAAGGATGGCACTATCAAACACGTGATGAGCGGGATGAATCCGCAGGGCGTGACGGTGACCTCGTTCAAAGTTCCGGAGGGCGCGGAAAAGCGGCACGACTACCTCTGGCGGATTCACCAGGCGGTGCCCGAGTGGGGCAAGATCGGCATCTTCAATCGCTCGCACTACGAGGATGTATTGGTGGTGCGAGTGCACGACCTGGTGCCCGAGAAGGTCTGGCGGCGGCGCTACGACGAGATCAACGATTTCGAGCGGATGCTCAGCGATAGCGGCGTGCACATCGTGAAATTCCTGCTTTATATCAGCAAAGACGAGCAGGAGAAACGGTTCCGCGAACGCATCGACGAGAAGCAGAAGAACTGGAAATTCTCGCCGTCGGACTTGAAGGAACGGGAGTTTTGGAATCAATATATCGAGGCGTACGAAGACATGCTGCGCAAGTGCAGCAAGAAGCACGCGCCGTGGTATGTGATCCCCTCCAACAATAAGTGGTTCCGGAATCTGGCGGTGTCGCAGATCCTGGCCGATAGGCTGGAGGAGATGGATCTGAAGTTCCCAAAGGCGGCGACGGATTTGAGCAAGATCAAGTTCAAATAAAGAAAAACAATTTCACGCGAAGACGCGAAGACTCGAAGAAAAGCAAAACCGATTCTCCTTTGCGGCTTTGCGTGAGATCTTATTCGTATCGCAGCGCCTCGATCGGGTTCACGCGCGAGGCGCGAAGGGCAGGGAAGTACGCCGCGGCAAGCGCTATGGCGGTCAGCGCGGCGGCGCCGGCGACCGTCGCAAGAGCGCTGGTTTCCGGTAATCCCGCGATCAGGCTGGCGGCGAATCTGCGCGACCAGATCGCCAGCGGTACCCCGAGAGCGAGACCCGCGCCCGCCATCCACAGTGCGTCCAACAGCACCATGCGGATGACAGCGCCGCGCGTTGCTCCGAGGGCCATGCGGACCCCGATTTCACTCGTCCGCCGCGCCACGGTATACGCCAGCAGTCCGTAAATCCCGATCGCCACCAGCAGCGACCCAAGCGCTCCGAAGAGCGCCGCAAGAGTTGCGGTGAGGCGCTCGGGCACAATGGAAGCGTCCATCTGCGCGGCGAGGGTTCGGGTGCTTTCCACCGGCACATCCTTCAGCACGGCGGCCACAGTTCGGCGGACGTCGACGGCAAGCGCGGCGGTGTCGCCTGCGGCACGAAGGGCGAAGGCGTTTGCATTGACTCCTGTCTCGGAGAACGCCGGGAGGTACACCGTGCGCGGCGGAGGGACGTGAAGATCGAGGTATTTGGCATCGCCCGCCACGCCGACGATTTCGAAGGACTGGTTGTCGTGCTCGAGTGTGAGGCGGCGGCCGATGGGGTCGGCGCCGCCGAAGTAATGCTGCGCCAGTGATTGGTTGACGATAGCAACGTGCGAGGCGCCGGCATCCTGGAAGGTGAACTCGCGGCCGGCAAGAAGCGGAGTGCCGTAAGTTTCGAAGTATCGCGGAGCGACCCAGTTCACGAAGGCGCGCCGTTCGGGCTCGTCCGGATGGTAACCTTCCACGGTCAGGAAACGGCTGGCGGCGCCGCCGGATATCGGAGTCGCGCCGCTCAACGTGGCGGACCGGACACCCGGGATTGCCGCGAAACGTTCGAGGAGTTCGCGGTACGCCGCGGACAATTGCGGACCAGTGTATTCGCCGCGGGTAGGGCTCAGATTCACCAGCAGAATATGATCGCGGCGAAATCCGAGATCCGCGTTGCGCAAATCGGAGAGGTGGCGCAAAAACAGTCCCGCGGCGCTCAGCAGAACCACCGCGATGGCCACCTGCGAAACCACCAGGCTCCGACCGAAAATCCGGCCGGGCCGCGTGTCGCCCGCGCTCCGCAAGGAGGACGCCGGAGCGGTCGCCATGGCGCGCAGCGCCGGCGCGAGTCCGAAAAGCACGCCCGTGAGGATCGCCGCGCCGGCCAGAAACAGCAGCACTCGCAGATCCGGCCGCACTTCGAGCACCAGTGGAACACGCCCGCTCGCCATAATCCGCGCCAGCCCGCGCGCGCCGAAATACGCCACGAACCAGCCGCACAACGCGCCGGCAAACGAGAGCAGCAGTGACTCCGTCAGCACCTGTCGCGCCAGCCGCCATGGCCCCGCGCCGAGCGAGACGCGCAGCGCCATCTCGCGCCGGCGGGCAGCGCCGCGCGCGAGCAGCATGCTCGCCACGTTGGCGCAGGCGATCAACAGAAGCAGTCCGACTACCGCCATGAGGAACAGTAGCGGCTTGGAGTAGAGATCGCGCACGGAACCCCACGGAGCCATGCCGGCCGACAGCCCAGCGGCGGCGGATTCCAGTTTGAATTTCACGCGGCTCCAATTCGCGTCGCGGCGCAAACGGTCCGGGTCGATACTCTGCATGTATAACGGCGCGAGTTCGGCCTGCGCCTCCGCCGCCGATACGCCAGGTTTCAATCGTCCGATGAGACTGACGTACGCCGGGCGTTTGAGGAACGGCAGCCAGATTTGCGTGCGAGCTTCCGCCACAATGCCGAAGAAGTCGCGCGGCGCGACGCCCACTATCGTCGCCGGCAAATTCCCCACCGTGATCCGCCTGCCGATCACTCTTGGTTCGCCGCCGTATTGGGTCCGCCAATAGGGCCAACTCAGGACGGCGACGCCAGCGCCCTCGTCCTGCGGGCCGATCAACCGGCCGATAGCGGGCTTCAGTCCAAGCAGTGCGAAGTAATTGCCGTCCACCATCTCCGCGTCTTTTCCGGGCGCGCTAGCGGCCAGGCCGGCGAGCGTGAGAGTGTGATCGCGCAGAAACTGATACTGATCGAAAGTAGCGCCGTTCAGCCATGGATCGGTGGGATAGAGGTACAGTGGCTCGACCAGGCTGCCGGGATCGGGCACCGGCAGCGGGCGCAGCATCACCGTATCGATGAGACTGAAGATTGCGGTGTTCGCGCCGATGCCGAGCGCCAGAGAGAGCACCGCGACGGCCGTAAACACTCGATTCCGCCGCATGGTCCGCAGCGCGTAGCGAAGGTCCCGCCACAGCATCCCGCACCTCCCCCACGATTCTACTTGTATTAATGCTCTAATACAATAGCTATTTTCGGGTGAACTGTTCGTTGGGCACGAATGTGCCCCCGTGCAGCAGGATCTCGAGCACTTCCTTCGACCGCGAATTCCAGGCGCCCTGTTTTTCGGGCGTGATGTGGTTGTGGTCCGATTCGATCATCGGCACGGCCTCCTTCGGCCCTGGGATCACATTGATCGCGGTCCAGATGCCCGCGGGCGGACACGTGGTGTCGATGAATCCCATGGCGGCCAACACGGGGGCCTTGATGCGCGAAGCGAAATTCACCGCGTCGAAATAGGGCGCGGTAGCCATCGCCCGCCGGTCTTGATTGGGCCAATTCGGATATCCGGCCTGGCGGCCGTGCAGTTCGGCGCCGATGTCGCACCCGGCAGGTTCGTTGACGAGCACCGCGGAAACCTGCGGGCGCAGACCGGCGGTGACGAGGCTTTGCTGCCCGCCCATGCTCGTGCCCATGATGACGAGCGTCTTGCCATCCCAATCGGGGCGGCTACAGATGTAATCCACGGCGCGGGCGTCGCGCAGGTACATCCACAGAAAATACGAAGTTTCGCGGTTGGTATCGCCGATGATGTTGTAATTCTGCGGCACGCCCGTAGACTGGCTGGGCAGCATGTCGTGGGAGTCGACGTCGAAGGCGAGCCAACCTTCGGCGGCGCGGTCGGTGACCCACTTGGGATCGAGCGCGTAGACGCCGGCCCATTGGTAAATGATCAGGGCAGGGAATTTGCCGAGCTTGATGGGCTTGGCCAGATAGCCGTGCACCCGCGAGCCATATGCGTCCACCTGCACCGTCGAGAGTTCCACGCCCGCCTGACCGGTCTTGGTCGGTTCCACAATCGGCCGCATCGGCGTGATGCTCAGATATTGCAGCTTGTTGAGCCAGAAGGCGTCGAAATCGGGCGGCTTGGGCGCGAGCGGCTGCAATTGCGTGGGGGCGACGGCGGCACCCAGATGAATGGGTTTCTGGTCCGCTGCGCCTTCCGCCTTCACCGTCACGTAGAGCATCGCCGGCTCCTGGAGCGTGGTTTCGATGGTGGCGCTGCCGGAGGAAAGATCGAGTGTGCCGGTCTTGATAGAGTCGAAATTGTTCTTTTTGATTTCGTAAGTGTACTTCGCGTCCTTCGGGCCGGAGACCGTCCAGCCGGCTTTCTCGCCCACGCGGTAGATGCCCGTGCTGTGAAATGGAGTGAAGGTGAGCGACTGGCACGACGCCGACATCGCCAGCGCCAGCAGCGCCACGGCGACGGCTGGAAAACGCGAGTTACGATTCATTTGAAATTCCGACACGAATTACTATAACAACCCTTGCGCCGGAACAAACAGTTTGCTCCCATGGGATCATGCGAAAGCCGTCCGCGGCGGCCGCTTCGGCAGTCTTCGTGGCGATCGCGCCAGGGTTCGTGGTGGGTTTTGTGCCCTGGTGGATCTCGCACTGGCGTTTCGATTCGCCATTGGCGCTGCGGCTGCCCGGTGCGTTGCTGACAGCAGCCGGCATCCTGCTGCTTCTCCATTGCGTGCGGCGATTTGTGGTGCAGGGTCTCGGCACGCCCGCGCCCGTGCTTCCTACGCGCCACCTGGTGGTCACGGGAATGTACCGCTATGTGCGCAATCCCATGTACATCGCGGTCGTGACGGCAATTCTCGGCCAGGCGGCGCTGTTCGGGAGCGTCGAGCTGCTGGCATACGGCGCCATGGTGTGGCTGCTGGTCCACCTGTTTGTCTTGGTTTACGAAGAACCTGCGCTGCGCCGGACATTCGGCGCGGAATACCAGGAGTTCTGCGCTAAAGTGCCCCGGTGGATTCCCCATCTCAAAAGCCGCCCGTGAGTGCCGCGCCGCCGCGTGCGGCAATGATAAAATAGACCCACCGACAAACATGGAACGCGCGAGCCAGCTCATCCGCGGACTGAGACTGCCCACCGAGACTTTCAGCGGGGAAGAACTCGCGTGCGCCGTCTGGCCTCAAGCCGTTGGTAAAAAGATCGCTACGCATACGCGCGCCGCCAAACTGGTCCGTACGCGGTTGGTCGTCGAGGTGGAAGACAGCACCTGGCAGCGTCAGTTGAACGCGCTTAGCAAGCGCATCGTTTGGAATCTCGAGCAGAGTCTTGGCAAGGGCATCGTGGAAGATATCGAATTTCGCGTGGTGCCGCGCCGGCGCGAACCGCAGCGCGCGCTCGAGGCACTGCCTGCGCTTTTCGCGGACGAAGCCGACGCGATAGCCGACCCCGTGATGCGCAGCATCTACCGGGCCGCCCGCAACAAGGCGATGGCGTGAAAATCACCGAAAAGGAAGTCCGCTACGTCGCCGGCCTGGCGAACCTCGCGCTCAGCGACGCCGAAGTCGCGAAATTCCAGTCGGACCTCAACGGCATTCTGGAGCATATGGACCGGCTGAACGAGATCGACACCACGGGTGTCGAGCCGATGGCACAGGTGCTGTTCGGCGCCGGGGAATCGGCCACATTGCGGGACGATGTCGTGGTGCCTCCGCTCGGCAACGATGCGGCATTGGCAAATGCGCCTCAACCTGGAGCGGGCTATTTTAAGGTGCCCCAGGTGATCGAACGCTGAATCATGGATATTCCTTCTCTGACGATCGATGCCGTGCGGAGCGGCCTGCTCGCGCGCCGCTTCAGCGCCGCCCAACTGGCCGCCGAGGCGGTGCGCTTTGCCGAGGCTGAAAACGCGAAGACCAACGCCTATCTGCATTTCTCGACCGATCGCGCGCTTGCCACGGCGCGCCGCGTGGACGAGCAGATCGCGCGCGGCGAAGCACTGGGTCCGCTTGCCGGCGTGCCGGTGGCCATCAAAGACGTGATCGTCACCAAGGATGTCCGCACCACCTGCGGGTCGAAACTGCTGTCCAATTATGTGCCGCCATACGATGCCACGGCGATTGTTCGCATCGAACAGGCCGGCGGTTTGGTAATCGGAAAGACGAATTGCGACGAGTTCGCCATGGGGTCTTCGAATGAGAATTCGGCCTTCGGGCCGGTGCGCAACCCGGCGGCGCCCGATCGTGTGCCCGGAGGGTCCAGCGGCGGATCGGCGGCGGCGGTGGCGCAAGGAACCGCCGTGGTGGCGCTCGGCTCCGACACGGGCGGCTCCGTCCGCCAGCCGGCGTCGTTTTGCGGCGTAGTGGGCGTCACGCCGACGTATGGACGCGTGTCGCGCTACGGGCTGACGGCGTTCGCGAGTTCGCTCGATCACATCGGGCCGTTCGCGCGGTCGGTAAGGGACGCGGCGACCGTGCTGGGTGTGATTGCCGGGCGCGACCCCTGCGATGCCACTTCTGCCGAGGCTCCGGTGCCGGATTATGCAACGCTGCTCGACGGCAACGTAAAAGGTTTGAAGCTTGGACTGCCCCGCGAGTATCTAACAGGATTGACAAGCGAAACCGGCGCCCTGATGCATCGGGGTGTGGACGTGTTCCGGAAGCTGGGCTGCGAGGTTCGCGAGATCAGCCTGCCGTCCACCGATTACGCTATTGCCTGTTATTACATTATTGCTACAGCAGAGGCCAGTTCCAATCTGGCAAGATATGACGGCGTGCGCTATACCTTCCGTTCGAGCCACGCCGGCTCCCTTGCCGATATGTACCGGAACACACGCGGAGAAGGCTTCGGGGCTGAGTGTAAGCGGCGCATCATGCTAGGGACTTACGTGTTGAGTGCGGGATACTATGATGCGTACTACCTGAAGGCTCAGAAGGTGCGGGCGCTCATCGCCCGTGATTTTGCGAACGCATTTCAAGAGGTGGATGCGATTGTGGCGCCGGTTTCGCCGTTCCCGGCTTTCCGCCTGGGTGAGAAAATAGACGACCCGATCGCCATGTACCTCTCGGACATCTTTACCATTACCGGCAGCCTGGCGGGAATTCCGTGCATGAGCGTACCGTGCGGAGCCACCTCCGAAGGGTTGCCGGTGGGGATGCAGATTTTGACCGGGCATTTCGCCGAGACCACGATGTTCCGGCTGGCGGATGCCTTTGAACGAACTCAGAGAGAAAAAGGAGACTGACATGCCATTCACACTGCCGCCGTTGCCTTACGCGCCCGACGCGCTGGAACCTCATATCGACAAGATGACGATGGAAATTCACCATGGCAAACATCATGGCGCCTACGTCACGAACCTGAACAAAGCTTTGGAATCGGCGCCCGGCCTTGCGGGCAAGTCGATCGAGGAATTGCTGGCCGACAACTGCGCCATCGTTCCCGAAAATATCCGCACGGCCGTGCGCAACAACGGCGGCGGCCACATCAATCACTCGATGTTCTGGAAAATTATGGCTCCCGGCGCGGGCGGAGCTCCCGTGGGCCACGTGGCGGAGGCCATTAAAAGCACATTCGGCAGCTTTGAGACCTTCAAGGAGAAGTTCGCCGCCGCGGGGGCCACGCGCTTCGGATCGGGGTGGGCCTGGCTGGTAAAGACCGGCGGCAAGCTCGACATCTATTCCACCGCCAATCAGGACAGCCCGGTGATGGAAGGCAAGTACCCGGTGATGGGGCTCGACGTTTGGGAACACGCGTATTACTTGAAGTACCAGAATCGCCGGCCCGACTACATGGCCGCATGGTGGAACGTGGTGAACTGGCCGGAAGTGGAATCGCGCTTTAACGCCGCGAAGTGAGAATTCAAATGCGAAAGGGGGCGGGTCGAATGCCTGCCCCGGCCACCTCTCTATGCGCACTTACGACATGATCGTCATCGGCTCCGGCCCCGCCGGACAGCGGGCCGCTATCCAGGGGGCGAAGTCCGGCCGTCGCGTGGTCCTTGTCGAGCAGCGCGAAATGGTGGGCGGCGTGTGTGTCAACACCGGGACTATTCCCAGCAAGACCATGCGCGAAGCGGTGTTGCATCTATCCGGCTTCGAGTACCAGGGCATCTACGGCGTCAACTATCACGTCAAAGACAAAATCAGCATGGACGACCTGGGCTTCCGCGTAAACCAGGTGATTAAGACCGAATCGGATGTGATGCAGTCGCAACTGGCGCGCAACGGCGTGGATGTCCTGCACGGCAAGGGCGCCTTTCTGTCGGCCACGCAGGTGAGGGTGGAAAATCCGCGCGGGCAGGCCGATGTGGAAGCGAAAGTAATCGTGGTGGCCACGGGCACCAAGCCGGCGGTCTCGCCGGCGGTGCCGATCAATGGCCGCAATATTCTGAACAGCGACCAGATCCTCTGCATGGCGGAAATTCCCAAAACGCTCATTGTGGTTGGTGGCGGCGTGATCGGCGTGGAATACGCCTGCATGTTCGCCATCCTGGGCGTGCGCGTCATTCTGGTGGAGAAGCGTCCGCGCCTGCTGGAATTCGCCGATAACGAGATTGTAGAAGCGCTGTCGTATCATCTGCGCGATCATCGAGTCACTTTGCGGCTCAATGAGGAAGTGGCCAGCGTGGCCGAAACGCCAGAAGGGGGCGTGGTGGCCAACCTGCAGAGCAATAAGCGCATCGTGGGCGATTCGCTGCTGTATGCGGTCGGGCGGCAGGGGAACGTCGACGAACTGAACCTGGCGGCGGCAGGCCTCGAAGCCGACAAGCGCGGCAGGATACCGGTGGATGAGAATTATCAGACCAAGGTGCCGGGCATTTATGCGGTGGGCGACGTGATTGGGTTTCCCAGCCTGGCATCGGTTTCCATGGAACAGGGCCGCACCGCGGCGGCGCATGCCTTCGGACTCAAGACCCATTCCAACCCCGCGACTTATCCGTACGGTATCTACACCATTCCCGCCATTTCCTTCACCGGCAAAACGGAAGAGAAGCTTACCGATGAAGACGTGCCCTACGAGGTCGGACTGGCTTATTACCGGGAGACGGCCCGCGGGCAGATCAAGGGCGACACTACAGGGCGCCTGAAAATCATTTTCCACCGCGAAACGCGCGAGGTTTTAGGCGTCCACATCATCGGCGATGAGGCCGCGGAGCTGGTGCACATCGGCCAGGCGGTGATGACGCTCAAAGGGACGGTGGATTACTTTGCCGACACGGTTTTCAACTATCCCACACTGGCGGAATGCTACAAGATAGCCGCATTTAACGGGCTTAATAAGTTGAAGTAACGATCAGCGCCCAGTTGCCTTTGTGCCGCACTCCTCGCGCCGGCGGCAATACGGATTTCACCTCTTCCACTTCCGGGATTTCGAGACCGCTCGCCAGCAGGATTCCACCGGGACGCAGCAAGCGGACTAAGTCGGGAGCCAGCTTTACGATCGCTTCCGGGCTGATGTTAGCGGCCGCGACATCCACCGAAGCGCTGGCGATGGCATCCGCCGAACCGATGAAGCCGTTTCCCGCGATGGCGACCGCGACCGGATCGGTATCGCAGGCGTACACCTTTCCGGCGCCGAGCAGGGACGCAGCCCGCGCCAGAATGCCTTGGCCGGTGCCCACATCGAGTACGCTCACGCCGGGTTTCACGAATTCCTCAAGTGCTTCCAGGCAGAGCTGCGTGGTCTCATGGACGCCGGTGCCGAATGCCATCCCGGGGTTCACCTCGATGCGAAAGCGGCCGACCGGCGTGGGATCGTCACGCCATTCGGGCACGAGGAAAAATCGCCGTCCCACCTCGATGGGCTGAAGCAGATCGCGTGACGATTGCACCCAATCGCGGTTTTCTTCGGCCCGCCATGTCGCGCCCGGGAAAAGACGAAGCAGTTCGGAGCGGTCTTCGGTGTCCTCGAAGAACGCGCGCACAAGACAATCGCTCAGTTCGACGATCCCGGTCGAATGGCGATCCCAGAGATCGGCGATCAGAAGGTCGCGGTCATCCGGATCGCATTCGATTTCGAGAGAGAACAAATCGCGCTAGCTCTGCCGTGGCTGCGAGCGCCGCAGGAAAGTCGCGGCGGAAGCGGCCAGAAGTAGCGAGAGCAGCAGGATCCCAGTGAAAGAAAGCGTAGGAGCGCTCGCAGCCGGCGACGATGGTGTGGTGACCGTTACCTGCATGACGAAGGGATCGTTGGTATTCGGGTAACAGCCATTGGGAATCCCGCGCGGGCGGGGCCGGCCATTCTGGCGGACGGCGGCTTGCGGAGGGGGGAGTTCTATGCAGTAGAATTCGCTGGCGATGGCTCCGGTGCCGGATGTGCTGCCGGTAAGTTCCCAACCGCTATCGTCTCCGCTGACGTTGGGCGCCAGCCCGATCCAGTAGCGGGTGTTGGCGGTCAGGGCGATGCCGGGACTGACCGGAAAATCATAGGTACCTCCATCAAATGAGATGGAATTGTCGAGCATCGATCCTATGGTCTGGATAAGACCGCCCGGCGTCGTGTTGGAGTCCGCGTAGAGGCCCACCGAAAAGCCGCTTGGCTCGCCGTCGAGGAACTCCAGGTTGAGTTGCAGATCGGTGAATGTCGCCGCAGTCGAACCAGTGGAGAATGATGCATAGATCGGACCGATTGGGAAATAGCCTTTAGACGGCGCATTCAGATTGCCAAAAAGAACCGTTTGGCTGCCCGGCGCGGCGGTTGCAAGTACGGCGCAACCTAAAATCAGCAGACATTGACAGTAATGACGCACGCATCTCCCTCCTGAGAGCAAATGCTCGATATGTCACTCTGGCATGCTCCGCCGCCGATGTCAATAACTGTTATCGTGGAATTTCAACTGGACTAATGAAACTGCAAGGTATTTTCCCCCCTATCACGACTCCGTTCGATCACAACGGCGATATTTACCCCGCTAAGGTGCAGCACAACGTAGAGAAGTGGAACCGGACGTCGCTTTCCGGCTACGTGGTGATGGGTTCCACGGGCGAGAGCGTTTTCCTTACCACGGACGAGAAGGTCTCGTTGTGGGAAAAGGTGGCCAAGCACGCCGCGCCCGATAAATTGCTGATCGCCGGCACGGGAATGGAGAGCGTGCGCGAGACGGTGGCGCTCACCAACCGCGCGGCGGAAATGGGTTACAAAGCGGCGATGGTGCGCACCCCGCATTATTACAAGAACCTGGTGAATCGCGCCGACGCCCAGGTGCTCTACTATCGCGCAGTGGCCGATCAAGCCAAGATTCCGCTCATCATTTATAACTGGCCGCAAGCCACCGGCATCGATATCCCCGTCGAAGCCGTGGTGGCGCTTTCCGAGCATCCCAACATGATCGCCATCAAGGAAAGCTCCGGCAGCCTGGAAAAAGTGATGCAGATGATCCGCGAAGTGAAGCATGGCTTCCAGGTGCTGGTCGGTTCGGCGCCGACGCTCTGGCCCTCTCTGCTCATGGGCGCGTGCGGCGCCATCCTGGCATATGCCAACGCAGCGCCGTATTCGGCGATCGCCATCTGGGAGGCCTACCGCACGCGCGAAGAGGCCGCCGGTTTGGACTGGCAGAATCGCATCGGCCGGCCCTCCACGCTGGTAACGGTCAAGTACGGAATCCCGGGGTTGAAGTACGCCATGGATCTCAACGGCTACTACGGCGGTCCGCCGCGCCTTCCGCTGAGCGTACCCACCGAGGCCGCGAAAAAAGAGATCGAAGAGGCCTTCCGCGACATCAAGGGCTAACGGCGCCGTGTGAGCCGCCGCAGCGCGCCCGCGCATTCCTCCACGCCGAGCAGGTACGCCCCCCCGAAATAGACCGCCCCGTAAGTGCCGAGGACGACCCCGCCGAATACCACCGGGTGCCGCTCTCCCAGAGCGACCTTGACGCCCCATGCCGCGGCGGCAGCCAGCACGGCCGATGTCCACAGGCGCCCGACCAGCGATGCCGGCAGGCCTGTCTTCCCGATGCGCCGGTTCAACGTGTGCCGCAATAGCGTGAACTCGACCCATCCGGCCAGGCCTGCCGATGCGGTCAGGCCCGGTGCGCCCCAGCGCGCATCCAGCCCGATCCATCGCGGCAAGGGAAGCGCGCAGAGATAGCCCAGGGCCGTGGTGAGCGCCACGCGGATAATGGCGAATCGCAGCGGAGTCCTGGTGTCGCGTAATGCGTAATAAGTGGACGAGTAGAGGCGTCCGAGAGTGGAGGCCAGCAGTCCCACCGATGAGCCGGCGATGATCGCCCAGACATACTGCGAGTCGGCATGTCCGAATTTGCCGTTCTGAAACAGCACGGCCGCAATCACGCCGCCCAGTGACAGGAACGCCACCGCCGAGGGCACCACGAAAAAGGCAATCTGCCGCAATCCGTTGTTGAGGCGGCGCTGCAGGTATCCCGCCACCTGGCTTGCGTCTCCTAGCGCGCTCGACATCGCCGGCAGCTCCGCCGCCGACACGGCCATGCCGAAAAGACTGACCGGGAGTGTATACAGGGTCTGCGCCGTGGTGAGTCCGGCGACGGCAATTTCAGGCAGATAGCTTGCCAGGAAAACGTCCACGTAGGCGCTGATCTGCACCACGCCGCGGCTGATGAAGACCGGCACGAAATTGCGGATCACTTCGCGCACCTGCGGGTCCTGTGTCGCGAGCCGCACGCGAATGTGGCGCGCCAGACGCAGCACCACGGGCAGCTGAACCAGAAATTGCAGCCCGCTGCCGGCGACGGAACCCCACGCCAGCGTGACGATCAGGCGCTCCGGATCCATCCTGCGGAATGCCAGCAAAGTCGCGATCATCGACAGGTTCCATAGCACCGGCGCGGTGTACGAAAGGAAGAACCTGCGATGGCTGTTCAGGATCCCCAGGCACCAGGCCGAGCACACCAGCAGCCCCGCTCCGGGGAACAGGATCCGGACCAGCCGGATGGTAAGGTCGCGCGTCTCGCCCCGGAAGCCGCCGACAATCGCATCGGTGACGAGGGGAGCGGCCAACACGCCGCACAGCACCAGAACGGCGGTAACCAACGCAAGAATCGCCGCCACCGCGCCCGCCACGCGGCCCGCCTCTTCTTCGTCTTTTTCGGCGAGCAGCTTCGCGTAGACCGGGATAAAAGACGCCGAAAGCACGCCCTCGCCGAACAGCGTTTGCAGCATGTTCGGAATGCGGAACGCCGCGCCCCAGGCGGCCGCCACCGGGGACAAGGCGAAGTAGCGCGCGAAAATCCGCAGGCGGACGAATCCGAAAAGCCGCGTAAGCAGAATCCCGGCGGATACCAGCACGGCATGGCCGCCGGTGCTTTCGCGCTGTTTGGTTTGGGCCACTAAGCGAGTTTCCTTAGCACGGCGGAGCCCATTTCCTCCGTACGGCTTTTGCCTCCCAGGTCCGGAGTGCGCACTTTTCCTTCGGCCAGCACCGCCGCGACCGCGGCCTCCACCTCGCGATGGCCCTCGGGAATTCCGAGATGCTCCAGCATCATGCCGGCGCTCATGATGGTGGCCAGCGGATTCACCACGCCCTTGCCCGCGATATCGGGCGCCGAGCCGTGTACCGGCTCGAACATCGAAGGAAACCGGCGCGAGGGATCGAGATTCGCGCTGGCCGCGAGCCCCATGCTGCCCACGATGATCGCCGCGAGATCGCTCAAGATATCGCTGAAGAGGTTGGAACCAACGACGACGTCGAAGCTTTCGGGGCGGCGGATGAAGTTCATCGCCGCGGCGTCCACCAGCAGCGATTCCGTCTCGATATCGGGATACTCGCCGGCAACGTCCTGAAAAGTGCGGTCCCAGAGGACCATGCTGTACCCCTGCGCGTTCGATTTGGTGATCGAGGCGACGCGCCGCTTGCGATTGCGCCGGCGCGCCAGTTCGAAGGCGAAGCGGATAATGCGCTCGCACCCGCGGCGGGTGAAGACCGAAGTCTGGATCGCGACCTCGTCCGGCTGATGGCGATAGACGAACCCCCCCACGGGCGCGTATTCGCCCTCGGTATTTTCGCGGACCACGACGAGGTCGATATCGCCGCCTTTCGGACGCGCGAGGGGCGATGTTACGCCGGGGTAAAGATAGGCTGGACGCACGTTGGCGTACTGGTCGAACGCGCGGCGGATAGGCAGCAGGAGGCCGTTGAGCGTGGTGTGATCGGGGATTTTGGGATGGCCCACCGCGCCGAGGAGAATGGCGTCGCAGGGCTGAAGCAAGTCGAGAGCGCCGGCGGGCATCATTTGGCCCCAGCGAAAGAAATGCTCGGCGCCCCAGTCGAAGTCCTGAAAGACGAAGTTGACGTCGTGTTTGGGGGCGACTTTTTCCAGCACCCGCTTGGCTTGGGGAATGACTTCCGTGCCAACTCCATCGCCGGCGATGACCGCGATCGTGAGGGTTTTCATGGGCTTCGAACTAATTGTAGAACGCGCGCTTACTGGCTAGCGAGCAGGCGCGCATAGGCCCGCCGGATGTTGGCCGGCAACCCATACCGGTCGAATTCCTCGGGAATGCACCAGCGCACTTCGCGGGATTCGGGCGAGCACTCGATCCTGTCGGCGGCAGCCCGAAACGCAAAGAGCAGGTCGTGGTGCAGATGGTAGGGCTCGCGGCTATTGGAGGGAATGCCGTGGACGTCCATGCCTATCAGGCGAGGGGCCGGATCGGGCAGCAATTGCGCGCCCGTCTCCTCGACGACTTCCCGGCGAGCGGCGTCCCGGATTTCCGGATCGTCCGGTTCGACATGGCCGCCGGGGAGAAGCCAGCGACTGAGGCGCCGGTGATGGACGATGAGGAGACGTTCGTCATGGGGGGCGAGTACGAGTCCGGTACAGGTAATGTGGCCGGGAGTGTATTGCGAACGCGAAAACGGGGCAGGGGAGCACTCGAGGAGCAGCAAGATGAGTTCCTGACTTTTGAGGGTCTGGCCGTCGGAGGAATCGTGGAAGGAGCGGGCGATAGACAGAACGCTAGCGGGAGTGATCATAAAAAGAAAAAGCCCGATCCGAAGATCGGGCCTTTCATTTTAAACCGGGCAACTTCCTACTCTCCCACATAGTTGCCTATGCAGTACCATCGGGGCTGAGGAGCTTAACTACCGTGTTCGGGATGGGAACGGGTGGGTCCTCCTCGCTACGGTCACCCAGAAGTCGTTGAATATTTTTGACAGCGCGAAAAGCGGCGGGCTTTTCGTATGTGTAGTAAATTTTATGGTCAAGCCGAACGAGCAATTAGTAACGGTAAGCTCAACGTATTACTACGCTTACACATCCGTCCTATCAAACAGGTAGTCTACCTGTGCTCTTCTTAGCTCACGCTTGGGAGATCTCATCTTAGGGAAGGTTTCACGCTTATATGCATTCAGCGTTTATCCTGACCGAACTTCGCTACCCAGCGATGCGGCTGGCGCCACAACTGGATCACAAGAGGTTCGTCCACCCC
>Ga0335073_10001204_pt1 | contig 34430 bp, 23 predicted proteins | sample Lox_Sample_22_FD_207093 | JGI IMG/M metagenome (GOLD analysis project Ga0335073, IMG submission 207093) | Soil microbial communities from Loxahatchee National Wildlife Refuge, Florida, United States - Lox_Sample_2.2 | ecosystem: Environmental > Terrestrial > Soil > Wetlands | place: USA... | reverse complement strand
TCTCGCTGCCGAACCTGTTCGTGGTCGTGCCCCTGCTGGTGCTGGATCTTGTCGGGGTGCTCCGCGCCGGCCAGGCCGTTGCGCTGCGCATCGCGGGCGAGGCCCTGGCCGGGATGATCGCGCTGGCCCACTACCTGGCGTTCGTGCGCCCCCAGTCGGGCGTGGCCGACATCGCCTTCCAAACCCACTATGCGCCGCACGAGCCCGCCGCGTTCGTGCGCTTTGTGATCGACGGCGTCGGGTCGTACGTCCCCTTGATCGTCACCGGCGTGGCCGGCGGCGCGAGAAGCGTGGGGACGCCCTCCTACGTGCTTCCCCCCGCTGCCTACTACCTGCTCACCGTGGTCCTCTGGGTTCTGCTGGTCGCGGGGATCGTGGCGGCGGCGCGGGACGCCGCCGGGCGGGCGCTGGTGGTGGCCGTGGGCGGGGCGCTGCTCCTCCAGCTCATCGCGTCCGCGGTGCATCGGTGGCCGTTCGGCATGTTGCGGGTGAACGTCTTCCTGCTGCCGCTGCTGTACGTTCTCGCCGGGATCGGCGCCGTGGCGCTGACTCGATTGCTCCGCGGCGATGGCCGATGGTCCGTCTCGGTCACGTGGTGGCGCGCGATCATCGCGGGGGCGGCCGTGGTGGCGCTGGCCGGCGCGGGCCTGGCCGGCGCTACGGCCACCACGCACGCGCTGGCGGAGACCAGCCAACTGCAGACCGTGCCGACCGAGTTCGGCGGCGTCTCGGCCGCGGTCGCCGACGCCCGCCTCCAGGCCCACCCCGGCGACCTGGTCATTATCAGGACCAACCGGTCCACGCCGGAATGGTATGCAGGCCCGTGGCTGTACTACATGCTGAACTACCAGGGATATCCGCCGGCGGTCGCGGCCCGCGCGCGGATCCCGGCCCGCGACACGCTGGCGGTGGTCCGCGTTACGCCGCGCGCCGTGCACCGGTTCCTCACCAGGCACGCAGCGAGCCCGGTCGTCTTCCTGTGGGAGTACGTCGCTCCCGGCGCCTGGACGCGCGACGTTCCCGGCAAGACCTTCCCGCCCGCGCTGTACCAGCAGTCGGTGCGGACCCTGCGGCAGTTCGGGTACTGTCCCGTGAGCGACATCGGGTTCCCGATCACCGGCCACCTGACGGTCCTGAGCCAGGCGGCCTGCTCCCGGACCTGAGATTCTGGATGTCCCGCGGCCGGCGGGTCTCGCTCACGGCCTCAGGAGCAGCAGGGGCTGCGGCCCGACGTGGATGGCCGTGACGTGGTGTCGGGCCAGGTCACGGCGCCACGCCCGTCTCTCAGTCACCGTCATCTGCGAGCGCACTATCCAGATCTGCCCGCGGGCTCCCGGCGGCTCGGCCGCGATCTTGGCCCGCGCGTCGGCCAGCGCGTTCGCGACGTCGTGCGGCGTGCGGGCGCCCATCACCACCATCCACGGCAGCCGGGGGTACGCGACGAGGTGCCCGTTGGGGCCGTGGCCGACCGGGAACGAGGGTGCCGGCGGGTAGTAGTAGGCGAATGCGAAGCTCGCCCCGTAGTTGACGATCACGACGTCCCCGGGCCGGAAGTGGGCGTCGAGGTAGCTGACCTCGTACTGGACGTCGTCGTCGGGTATCGGGTGCGACCTGATGAACGCATGGGTCGCCGGTACCCAGGCGGCCAGCGCCACCGCGGCGACGATCAGCGGGGCCCGGCGGTCGATCGCCGCCGCCCAGCGCGCCGCGGCGGCGACCGCTACGGCGGCGAGCACCGGGACCATCACGAGCCAGAACGTGGAGGTGCGCAGGTCGCCGAACGGGTACTTGCCCGCCGCGCTCGCGGCGATGGCGATGGCCAGCATGATCGGGAACATCGCGGCCAGGGCGAACCGCCGCAGCCAGGCCAGGGCCACGATGCCCGCGAGCGCGCCTGCCGCGTCGGCGATGAGCCATCTGAAGCCCATGGCCGCCGCGAGGTGGTTGAGCCGCACGTCGAGGAACGAGACCGCCGCGGACGCGTTCCGGGGCATGTAGTAGTCCCGCCAATAGTGGACCAGGATGGGGCTGACCTGCGGGCGGATGATGGTCTCGTAGATCACCAGGCTTACGGCGAGCATCCCGGCCGCGGCGGCGGCGACCGCGACCAGCCTCCGGTAGTGCCGCGTGACCAGGCACTCGAACGCCAGGCCCGCCATGGCCGCGACGCCGACGAAGATCACCGTGTCCGCGAACAGCATGCCGACGGAGGCGGTCGCGGCGATCGCGACCAGCCGGCGGATGCGCCATTCGTTCTCGATCCTGGCCACCAGGACCCACACGACCAGGCAGGCGAAAGCCTCGGCCGTGTACTGCTTCAGGTCGTCCCTGACCAGCATCGCGGGCGACAGCAACGCGGCGGCGCCGGTCAGGAGACCGGTGACGTACGGGGTCAGGCGAAGCTCGCGCCCGAACAGGTAGCCCGCGGCGGCCGCCAGCCCGGCAAAGGCCAGCGGCACCAGCCGGAGCCGGTCCGGGCCGCCGAACGGCACCAGGCGCAGCAGGTACGTCCAGCCCAGCGGGGTGCTCGCCGCCAGCGAGGGCACGAGCCCGACCCTGGCCCGGACCGTTTCCGCGACCCACCCCTCATCGACCCAGAACGAGTGACGCAGCATGTAGCCCACGTCGTGCACCAGGAGCACGCACAGCCCGACCACCACGGCGAGGCAGAGGTCGATCAGATCGGGCTTCGACAACGAGCGCCGCCCACGCGGCCAGCGCGCCGGGCGCGCCGCCGTCGGGGCGGGCGCCGGTGAGCCGACTCGGTGCGCTCGGGGATGAACCACTGGGCCGTGACCTGTAGCAGCCTCAGGCGCGGCGGGTCGCGAATCGCTGCCGGGTCAGGATCCACAGCGCTTCCGCTCCGTCGCGCCAGGTGAGCTTCTTCCCGGCTTCCCGGCTGCGCGCCTTGTAGCTGACCGGAACCTCGTAGGGCCGGAACCCGCGCCGCAGCAACTTCCCGGTGACTTCGGCCTCCATGCCAAATCCGGTCTCGCGGATATCCAGCTTGCGGTAGAGCGTGGCGGGCATCAGCTTGAAACACGTCTCCAGGTCGCTGATATAGCAGTTGAACAGCACGTTCGCGAACGTCGTCACCGCCTTGTTGCCCAGCACATACGCATACGAATACGCGTTGTGGCTGCCGAACGTCCGCGTCCCGTACACCACCTCGGCCTGCCCCGCCAGCACCGGCGCCAGCAGCGACGGGATCTCCGCCGGCGAGTACTCCAGGTCTGCGTCACACATGATCACGTAATCTCCGCTGGCCGCCGATGCCGCGGTCCGCACCGCCGCGCCCTTGCCCCGGTTGCGCTCGTGCAGCACCACGCTCACCCGCGGGTCCCCGGCCAGCGACGGGTACAGCTCCCGCGTCCCGTCCGTGCTCCCGTCATCGACGATAACCAGCTCGAACTCACACGGAAAGTTAACGTTCAGCACGTCCTTCACCGCGGAGGCCAAGGTCGCGCGCTCGTTGTACACCGGCATCAGGATGGACAACTTCACGCCCGGCAGCATACGCGGGTCCCGGACCCGGTGCGCCTGCGGGCGCACCGGATCAGCCGGACCCACGGCTGCTCGGGCGGCACGGCCCGGGACGCGCGCGTGGCCTAGCCGCGGCGGAGCAGCACATACACCGGCTTGTGCCGGTAGGCGAGGGTGATCACGCGGGCGTGGGCGTAGAAGTCCCGGAAGTACCGGGCCTCGGCGGCGGACAGGCTCGGGGTGATCAGGGCCGCGGTCTCCGGCAGCACGCTGGCGCGGAAGTCGGCCAGGTAAGCCCGGTATTGCGGCATGTTCAGCACCATCGTGTGCACGTCGATCGGCACGGGCGCCGGCGTCAGGTCGGCCACGAAGTAGACCAGGCCGGGGTACCCGGCCGGAAAGCTGACCACGTAGGTCACGCGGTCGCCGATGATCGCGTGGAGCCGGTCCATGAACGCGATGAAGCGGGGCATCGGCACGCTCGCGTCCTGGCAGCATTGCCGGGCGGCCGACAGGCCGGCGCCCACTCGCAGGCCCGCGATCGTCCCCGGCGCCGCCGGCGGGGGTTCCGCGGCCAGGCGCTGACGGTCCCGGTACGGCGCCGCGGCCAGGGCATGAACGTTCGCCGGGCTGACGGCGCCAGACGGGAGCAGCAGGAAGGACGCGGCGAACACCGCGGCCCCGGCGACGGCCAGGGTTACCGGGCGCCAGGCGCCGAGCAGCCGTGGCAGGGCCGTGGCCGCCATGATCACCACGCCGGGAACGGCCAGCATCGTGCCGTACAGGTGCGCGGCGTCGGAGCGGAGCAGCGCTCCCTGGTAGAGCAGGATCGTGGTGATGAGGATCGCGACCAGCGTGACCCGCTCTCGCGACCATTCCCAGGCCACGCGGAACGGGCGGAACTGAACCACCGCCAGCAGGGCCAGGATGGCGAGGATGAACGGCAGGGCGTAGAAGAAGGTCGCCCAGCGCGCCTGGGCCGCCCGGGCGGCCGGGGTGATCTGGTGGCCGCCGAAGGGCGTATTGCTATAGCCGCCCGCGACCGCCTGGGGGATCAGGAAGTACAGGTGCAGGAACCGGCCCGCCAGCCCGTGGGCCGCGTAGTAGGCGAGCACCGGTATCCAGACGACCAGGAACCCGGCCAGCGCGGCGAGCAGGGCCGTGACCACCCCCCGGGCCGGCGTGGTGCCGGTGAGCATCAGCAGGGCACTGACCGCGGCCGCGCCCACCACCCCGGCCACCAGGTTCTCCTGCGCGAGATAGGACGTCGCGCCGAACAGCAGGCCGAGCGCGGCCGCGCCGGCCAGGCCGCGCCGGGCCGGACAGTGCCGGACGACCGCGGGCAGCAGCAGGATCAGCGCGAACGCGCCCGCGTAGCGCAGCGGGTCAGACCAGCCGAAAAATCCGTTGTAGGACCCGCTGGGGCCGAACCCCATCGCCGGCAGCGCGGGGTAGATCAGCGCCGAGAGCAAGGTCGCGACCAGCCCGCGCAGGTAGCCGAACGCCAGAAAGAAGACGGCGAACAGGATCGTCGCGCCGACCCACTGGAATGTCGCCCACGATTCGCGGAAGCCGATCACCGAGAACGTGCCGATGTGCCGCATATAGAGGTACGACAGCAACTGCGCCCCGGGACCGTACTGCACCGAGGCCGGGCCGGCGTACGGGACCGCCCCCTTGGAGATCGCCTGGAAGCCGTTCAGGAAGACATCCTCCTGAACGCCGATCCCGCTGGCACCGGGCCGGCTGAGGTACCACGGCGGCCCGTAGAAGTACCAGGCGATCGCGGCCGAGGTCAGGACGCCGGCCGTGGCCCGCGCGGCTGGGGCGCTGGCCAGGGCGCGCCAGGCGGCACGCGCCGGGCGGGTCCTCGGCGTCGAGGACGGCGACGGCGCGGGTGCGGGCGCCGCGGCGCGGGGGCGCCTGGGCGCCAGGCCGGCAAGCCATGATCGCCAGGTCGCTGGATGCTCGCGCCCGGCCGCGAGCACGCGGGCGGCCGCGACCAGCAGCAGCATGGGGGCGAAGGCGCCCAGCAGGTAAGCACAGCTCACCCAGCGCTTGTCGAGGTACCCGAAAGCGAGCCACACCACGGCCGGCGGCAGCGTCGCCCTGGCCCTGAAGTACACCGCGACGAGCAGCAGCGGAAACCAGGCCGTCAGCGCGAGCCAGACGGCCGCGCGCTGCTGCGGCGCGGCGACGCGGTCGAGCCAGCGGCCCCGCCTGGCGGGCGGCCAGCCCAGCCCGGCCAGCGCGAGGAGGACAACCACGCCGAGGCCGGCCGCCGAGGCCGCGATCGTCACCTGCTGCGGTCGCGGCAGCGGGCCGGGCGGTCGCACGTGCAGCGCGACCGGGATCGCCACCACGCACGTCACGGCGAGGGAGGCGAGCGCCGACCGGTAGAAGTACCGCGGGCCGGCGTCGACGATCGCCGCGGCCCGGCCCAGGCCCGCGCGGCCTCGCCCCGGCGGCCCGGCGGGCGGTCCCGGAGCCGGAGTGCGGCCGACCGCTACCGGGCGCCGGCTGGGCTCGTTCCCCTCCACCGCCGGAGGTTACGTATCCCCGCGGGAGCGGACGATGAGATCGGCGAGGAGCGCGAGCGAGGCGATGAGCAGCCCGGTGACGAAGACCAGGATCGTGTCGTCCGCGAACCGGAACGGGTGCACCACCATGTCGTAGATGCCCTTGGCGATGCCCAGGCCCAGCAGCACCAGTGCGACCGGCATCAGCACCTTGAGCGGGTTGAAGTACATCACCATCCGCAGCACCTGCAGGATGTAGCGGTAGGCGTCGGTGACGAAGCGGAACTTCGACGTGCCCGCCCGCTTGGCGTACTCGATCGGCACGTAACGCACTTCGTGCTGGTTGGACAGGAACGCCAGCGTGATCGTGGTGACGCAGGAGAACCCGGGCGGCAGCAGCCTCAGGTAGGGCAGCGCGACCTCGCGCCGGAACGCCCGCAGGCCGGAGTTCAGGTCCGGGATCTGCGAGTTGGTCAGCCGCTCGGCGAGCTTGCGGATGAACCACTTGGCGGGTATTCGCAGCAGCCTGTGGGTGCCCTGCTCGCTGGTCCTCGCCCCGACCACCTGATCGAGGTTCGAGTCCTTCTCCAGCATCTGGACGAGCTCGGGAATGCGCTCGTTCGGGTACGTCATGTCGGCGTCGGTCCAGACGACGATGTCCCCGCGGGCTCGCTGGGTGCCGATCCGGCGGACGGTGCCCGAGCCGCCGTTGCGGTGGAACGGCACGACCTGCAGCTGCGGGAACTGGGGCGCGGCCTCGTGCAGCCGGGCGAGCGTCTTGTCGGTGGACGCGTCATCGAACGCCAGGAGCTCGTAGGTGTACCCGCTGGAGTCCATGGCCGCGCAGATCCGGGCCACCTCGGCGGTGACGTGATCCTGCTCGTTGTAGCAGGGCAGGATGATCGAGACGTAGGGATCCTGCAGTGACGGAACGCTCACAGGGCCCGAGGCTACTACCGTTTCCGCGGCCCCATCACGCGGGCGGCCGAGTGGGGCGGCGGTCATCGGGCCGGCTCCGACATCCACACGGGGACGTCCAGCGGCAGGGTGTGCGTGGGCGGAGTGGTGAGGGCGTTCTCGTCCTGGGTGGTGCGCAGGTTCATGATCATGCTGATCTGGCCGCCGTACGGCGCGAGCCGCGACGGCGTCCCGGCCAGGAGCACTGGCCGGCGGCCCGCCTGCTCGATGCCCCGCACGACCCGCTCCACGCCCGGGGGACGCGGCGAGCTGACGTGCGCGGCCGGGACGCCGCACATCCCGCGGACGACCTGGGTGAGCCGGGATGCGTCCCCGCCGTTGGTGCCGCCGAGGAAGACGACCGACGCGTCGCTCGGGATCGCCGCGCATAGCCGGTCGACCGCCGCGATCTCGCCCTGGTAGGTCCGGGCGGTGGCCAGGCCGTCCGCGGCGAGCCTGATCCCGACGGGACCGCCGCTCTTGACCTTCAGGCCGAACGTGGTGATCGCAGCCGGCAGCACCAGGGCGGCCACGCAGCACACCATGACGCCGGCCTGGACCACCCGGGCCGTGCCCGTGCGCCGCAGCCAGCCGCTGAGCCAGCCGCAGGCCCAGACCGCCAGCACGATGAAGCCGGGCAGCACGGTCGGGACCAGCCTGCGGCTGGCCCAGGGCTGATCGGGGGTGATGGCCGGCTTGTACAGCGTGCTGACGATGGCCCACGCGAAGATCATGAGCGGCAGTGTCCAGGCCGGCGCCTGGCCCCGCAGGCACCGGCGCGAGATCAGCGCGGCGCCTGCGGTGGCCAGCACCACCGCCGGCACGCCGATATACCAGAACACCCAGTGCAGGCTGAGCTCGTAGTACAGCCGCTCCGGCTGTACCGGTAGGTGATCGGCTCGCTGGTAGCTGGCCATGATGGACTCGAAGAACACGCTTGACTTGGCCCGCACGGTCTGCACGTACGGGCGCAGCGCGAAGCCGATCATCACCACGACCACCAGCCCGGCGACGGCGTTGGGCAGCCACTTCCCGCGCACCGTCGGCAGGCCCTTGTCCCACAGCAGCGCCATCGCTATCAGCGTGGCGATGACCACCACGCCGACCAGCAGCACCAGCGGCACGATCGAGCTCTTGATGCTGGACAGGTAGGGCCTGCTCAGCACCAGCCCGTCGACGACGCCGTAGATCACGCCGACCGCCAGGCCGCCGACCAGGGGAAGGGCCTGCCGCCGCCGGCCGATGAGCAGTATTCCGCAGTACGGGATCAGCGGCAGGATGTCGGCGGCCCCGTCGATGCGCACCAGCAGCGTCAGGCCGAGGGCCAGGCCGCCGATGGCTGCGATCACCCTGGCCGCGGCCCCGTCGGCCCGCAGCGAGTCGATGACCAGGCAGAGCCCGCCGAGGAACAGGATCTGGGCCACCGGCTCGCTGTAGGTCGACCGGCTGACGAACTGCTCCGGGAGGGCGAGAGCGAGGACTCCAGCCCCGAGCGGAGCCCACCGCGGCCCGGCCAGCCGGGCGACCAGGCCGCCGAAGGTCAGCACCCCGGCCGCCCCGAACAGGGCGCCCATGGCCACCGCCGCCCCGGCGCCCCCGGCCCAGAACGCCGGCGCCAGGAGCATCGGCAGCCCGGCCATGAACTGCGGCACCACGGTGCTGCCGACCTGGTAGTAGGCGAAGCTGGAGAAGCCGAGCAGGTGATGGGTGCCGCCGAACGCGGCGCGGTCCTGCGGGATCGGCAGCGAGCCGTGGTGGGCGATCCAGTTCCCGAACTGGAAATAGGAGGCCGGGTCGCGCGTCACGATGATGAACTGCGAGTGATAGACGAGCTGGTCGACGCCGAACGCGACCGCGATGACGATCACGCCGGCCACGGCCCACCAGGGCGTGCGCACTTCCCCCGGCCCGGGCGCCGGCTCGGCGTCCGGGCGCCGGCCGGGCGTCCAGCGCAGGCCGAGGGCCACGAGCGCCGCGGCGAGCGGAACCGACAGCACCAGCGTGAGCGCGGGTGTGAAGGCGCCCGCGAGCAGCAGCGGCAGCCCGGCCAGCAGCCAGGCCATGACCAGCAGCGCCGGCAGCACCGACAGCCGCCCGAGCAGCCGCCCGGCGGCGTCGGGGGGGCGAGCCGGCGGGTCGCTGTCGGCCGCTGCGGCCACCGAGGGGCCGGAGGTCTCGGTCCGCGCCCGGGCCCTCATCATGAAGACTCCTTAGCACCTGCGGCACCCGCCCGCGAGCCGCCGCGATGCAGCACAAGGTACCCGTCTCGCCGGAAGACCACCTGGTAACCGCGGCGTTCCAGCAGCGCGACCCGCTGTTTTTGCTCGCGCACGCTGGCGAACGTGAACTGTGGCCGGCTGATGTTGGCGACCACCCACGCGGACCCCAGCGCCGGGGTGCTCCCGTCTCCGTCCCAGAGCAGGACGGTGTCCCGCGCCGACAGCTGCGGGCCGAGGTTGTCCACCGCCTGGACGGTGACGCCGCTCGGCACGACCGCGTCGGCCGCGGCGGCCGCCGTCGCCTGCGCGTTGCGCTGGTAGAAGGACGGGCGCAGCGCGGCCCCGAACGCGAAGTGCGGGACCAGGACCACGGCGACGACGCACATCGCCGCGGCGCAGGCCAGCCCCACCGTCCCGGTGCGCGGGGCAGCCGACGAGCCTGCCGCCGGCGCCACGCCGCCCTCGCCTTCACCCCCGGTGACCCGCCGCCGGGCCTGCCACGCGCGGTCGAGCCGGGCCGCCCCGTCGACCGCGGCGCACGCCAGAATGATCACCAGGTAGGCGTTGTACTGATAGGTGGTGCCCCACCAGTAGGGGAACAGGTTCGCGAGCATGCGCTCGGCCAGCAACGGGACCACGGCGAGGGTTATCGGCGACAGCAGCGGGAGGAAGCAGAACGCGCCGAGCAGCCAGAGCACGGTCTCGAGCTTGACCCGCGGCGTGACGAGCAGCCGCAGCGAGCCGGGATGGGTGATCAGGTGCGCCAGCGCCTGGGGGGCGTCGCGGCCGAGGGCGGTGTACGCCCAGTAGTAGCCGGAGCGCCCGCCGAACGCGGGGATCAGCAGGTAAATCGCGACCAGCGAGGCGGCCAGCCCCACGACGATGAGGGCGCTGCCGACCGCCAGCTGCCTGCGCACCACGCGCGGCCGCGCCACCGCGAGGTAGAGCCCGATCCCGGCGACCAGCAGGCCCATGTCCTCCTTGACCAGCAGCAGCGCGGCGAGCGCGATCAGCGCCGTCCGCAGCCGGCCGGCCTGCAGGCGCTCCAGCGTCACCGCGGTCAGCACCGGGGCGAACGCGACCTCGTGGAAATCGAAGGCCAGCGCCGCCGCGATCGGCCAGCTCAGCGCGTACGCCACCGACACCAGGTACGCCGCGGCGGTCGCCTTCGGCCCGCCGCCGAACGCGCGGCGGGTGAACAGCCACAGCGGCGGGATCGCCAGCGCGAACAGCACGGCCTGCGCCACCAGGAGGGTGACCGGGCTGCTGTAGATCCAGTACAGCGGCGCCAGCGACGCGATGATCGGCGACCAGTGGTCGCCGAGGACGGAGAAGTGCGGGCCGAACCCGTTGTGCAGGCCCTTGATGATCGATATCCCGGGCATGAAGTGCGCGTAGGACCGCACCGCCTGATCAAAGATCACCAGGTCGTACGACGAGGTCTTGAAGGTGTAGTACTGGGCCAGCGCGAACACCGAGTAGACGCCGGCCGCGAGCGCCGTCAGCGCCGCCACGGCCATCAGGTGACAACTCCGGTGAGCGTCCGCTCGCTCGCCGCCGCCATGTCTGCGCACGGTGTTCTCCACGGTCGCGCGGATGCCCATGGCTGCGGAGACTATCCCGTCTGCATGCCGAAGCGGGCCATGAGCGCTCGTTCTTCATCGGGCGACGGAGGCTCGTCGCGGTTCCACAGCTCGTGCAGCCCGGCGAAGTACGCGTCCATCGCGGGAGCGTGGAGCACCAGCAGCCGCGCCTCGCGGTCGGCGGCGTTGCCGAACGTGTGCCGGACGCCGCGTGGAACCAGCACGAAGCCCTCCGGCCCGACGGTCAGCTCGTCGCCGGAGACCGTGACCGACACCAGCCCGTCCAGCACGAAGTAGGCCTCGGAGCAGTTGGCGTGGCGGTGCGGCGGCGGGCGGCGGCCGCCGGGCGGCAGCGTGCGCTCCATCAGGGAGAAGTCGCCCCCGTCCTGCTCGGCCAGGGCCTTGAACAGCATCACGCTGCCGCGGGCGGTGTAGCGCTTCTCGCCCTCACCGCGCCGCAGCAGCCGTGCCGTCACCGGCCCAACGGTACCCCCTGGGCGCTCTCCGGGGCCGGCGCCGGGCGGGGGCGGGCGATCAGCAGGGCCGCGCAGACGACGCCCGCGGCGACGAAGAACGCGATGATCAGGATCAGGCCGTGCCGGAACGGGGCCAGCGGGTCGCCCGGGACGACGTGGGACAGGATGGCGACCAGGCTGGCCACGCCCAGGACGGTGCCGACCTGGCGGGCCATGTTGAGGATGCCGCTGCCGGTGCCGAAGCGGGCGGGTGCCAGCGACGCGCTGCCCGCGGCGAGCAGCGAGGGAATGGCCAGGCCCACCCCGGCGCCGCCGAGCAGCTGGGCCGGCAGCAGGTGGGTCAGGTAAGCCGGCTGGACCTGGATCTGGGTCAGCCAGAGCAGCTGGCCGCCCGCGTTGACCGCGCAGCCGATCACCGCGACCCGGCCAGGGCCGCCCAGCCGGGCCGCCAGGCGGGGAGCCACCACCCGGGCGGACGGGAGCACCATGAGCGGCCCGGGAGCGATGGCCAGGCCGGCCCGGACCGCGGAGTAGTGCCACACGCCGGTGAGGAACTCAACCGAGTTCAGCACGAAGGCGCCGAACGCGGCGTAGTAGAGGATCGAGGCCGCGAACGCGCCGCTGAACGTGCGCGACCGGAGCAGCCCGAGCTCGATGACCGGGGAGTGGTGCCGGCGCGAGCGGGCCACCAGGGCCGCGCCGCAGGCCAGCGACGCCGCCAGCAGGCCGAGGAAGCGGGCCGAGCCCCAGCCCCAGTCCGGCGCCTTGACCAGCGCCAGGGCGACCAGGCCGACGGCCGCCGCCAGCAGCGCGGCGCCGATGATGTCCGGGCGCCCTCCGGCGCGGGGGTCCTTGCTCTCGGGTATCACCCGGCGGGCGGCCAGGACCGCGAACACCGCGACCGGCAGGTTGATCCAGAACACCCAGCGCCAGCTGAGCTGGACCAGGAGCCCGCCGATCACCGGCCCGAGCGCCGCGCCCAGGGCGCCAATGGCCGACCAGGTGCCGATGGCGCGGGCCCGGGCCTGGGCCGGCACCGCGGCGAGCAGGAGCGAGAGCGAGGCGGGCACCATCAGGCCGGCCCCGACGGCCTGGATCACCCGCGCGGCGATCAGCGCGGCCACGCCCGGCGCCAGGCCGCACAGCAGCGAGCCGATGCCGAACGTGACCAGGCCCGCGACGAACAGCCGGCGGCGCCCCACCCGGTCCGCCCACCGGCCAGCGGGCACGAGCACCGCGGCGAACACGATCGTGTAGGCGTTGAGCACCCAGGACAGCGAGCTCAGGCTGGTGCCGGCGTACTCCCGGGCGATGTAGGGGAACGCCAGGTTGACGATGAACAGGTCCAGGCTGCTCATGAACACGGCCAGGGACAGGACGCCCACGACCGCCGTTATCTGGCGCGGGCTGGGAGCGGCGTCGGGCGGGGCGGCGGTGGCCGAGCGGCTGAGGCTCACGGGGTCTCCCAGGGTCGCGGAGTCAGTCCGAAATCTGGATGTACACTATCAGCATGCATCCAGATTTCAAACCCACCCCGTATACTGCGGGCATGACCGACGCATCCGGGCCGAGGACGTGCTCCATCGCGCGCACGCTCGACATCGTCGGGGAGAAGTGGGCGCTGCTGGCCGTGCGGGAGGTGTTCCTGGGCAACCGCCGGTTCGATGAGATGGTCCGCCGCACCGGGGCGCCGCGGGACACGCTCGCCGCCCGCCTGCGCACCCTGACCGGCGCCGGGATTCTGGAGCGCCGCCAGTACTGCGAGCATCCGGCCCGCTATGAGTACCGGCTGACCGAGGCCGGCCGCGACCTGTACCCGGTCATCATCGAGCTGATGCGCTGGGGGGATGAGCACCTGGCCGGAGCCGACGGGCCGCCGCTGGTCCTCGAGCACCGCTGCGGGCACCAGCTGGTGACGCAGCTCGTGTGCGAGTCGTGCGGGGAGCCGGTCGACGCCCGGGACACCAGGCCGCTCGACACCGGCCACGCCAGGCCGCTCGCCTCCCGCGGCTGACGCGGGAGTACCATCCTCCCCGGATCACCAGTCCCGGGGCGGGCGACGGAGCAGCTTGGGGAGAAGCCATGCCAGATGAGTCCTTCGTGCCGTTGACCGGCAGCGTGCGCCGCCCGCTTCCGGCCGCCGAGCCGGCCGGACCCGTCGACGAGTCGGAGCTCATCTCGATCACCGTGGTGGTCAGGCGGCGCGCCGAACTGCCGCGCGCCGCCTCGGGCGCGATCGTCAGGATCAGCCGGGAAGAGCTCGACCTGCAGTACGGGGCCGGCCAGGCCGATCTCAACCTGGTCACCGTCACCCTCGCCCGATTCGGCCTGGACACGACCGGCCAGGACGCTGGCTCCCGCCGGGTCACCCTGGTGGGCTCGGTGGCGGCGCTGTCCGCCGCGTTCGGCGCCGAGCTGTCACGGGTCACCAGCCCGGCTCCCGGTGGCCGGGGACAGGTGACGCACCGGTATCGCGTGGGCGGTCTGCAGATACCGGCGGAGCTCGACGGCATCGTGGAGGCCGTGCTCGGCCTGGACAACCGGCCGCAGGCCCAGTACCACTACCGGCGCCACGACCAAAGAGCCGCCGCGGCCACCTCCTACACCCCGCCGCAGGTCGCCGGGATCTATCAGTTCCCGGCCAACACCGACGGCACCGGGCAGACGATCGGGATCATCGAGCTGGGCGGCGGCTTCCAAACCAGCGACCTGGACACCTACTTTTCCGGCCTCGGCCTCCCGGTCCCGTCAGTGACCGCCCAGGGCGTCGACGGCGCGAGCAACGTGCCCGGCCAGGACCCCAACGGCGCGGACGGCGAGGTGGAGCTCGATATCGAGGTGGCCGGCTCGGTAGCCCCGGGAGCCGCCCAGGTCGTCTACTTCGCGCCCAACACTGACCAGGGCTTCATCGACGCGGTGACCACCGCGGTGCATGCCACGCCGACGCCGGTCGCGGTGAGCATCAGCTGGGGCCAGTCGGAGGACTCGTGGACCGCCATGGCCCGGACCTCGCTCGACGCCGCCATCGCCGACGGGGTGGCGCTCGGCGTGACCGTGACCGTGGCCGCGGGCGACAACGGCAGCAGCGACGGCGCCACCGACGGCCAGCCGCACGTCGACTTCCCCGCGTCCAGCCCGCACGCGCTGGGCTGCGGCGGCACCACCCTGCAGGCCGACCCGGACACCGGGGTGATCAGCTCGGAGACGGTCTGGAACGACGGCTCCCAGGGCGGCGCCACCGGCGGCGGGGTGAGCGACGTGTTCACGCTGCCGGCCTGGCAGGCCAGCGTGGGCGTGCCGGACAACGCGAGCGGCGGTTCCGGCCGCGGCGTGCCCGACGTGGCGGGCAACGCCGACCCCGAGACCGGGTACCAGGTGCTCGTCGACGGCCAGCAGACCGTGATCGGCGGCACCAGCGCCGTGGCCCCGCTGTGGGCGGCGCTGGTCGCCCGGCTGGCCCAGGCCACCGGGAATTCGTTCGGGCTGATCCAGCAGCAGCTGTACGCGGGGGTCAACGTCGGCCAGGCCGCGCCCGGATTCCAGGACATCACCGAGGGCGACAACGGCGCCTTCTCCGCCGGGCCCGGCTGGGACGCCTGCACCGGCCTCGGCTCGCCCGACGGGACGGCGCTGCTCAGCCGGCTGTCCGCCACCACAACCACGGGGGCCGCCGGCGCGGGCTGATCCCCAGCCGCTTTCCATGATCCGGGTGTACGGGCTCAGGTCTTGTAGACGATCACGCCGCCGACGGCCCGGCCGTCAAGCCCGAGCCGGGCGAAGATCGCCGGCCAGGACTCAGCCTCTTTCTCCTCCACGAGGATCGCGCCCACCTTGGCGGTCGTAAGGTAGGAGCGGAACCGCTGGACGTGAGCCTTCGTCAGGCCGCCGGTGGCCAGCCTGGCCACCGGCGCGGGCACGCCATCGTAGGCGGTGATCGCCTTGTTGATGAACCCGCCGGCCACCGTGGGGTAGAAATCCGTCTGCGCCTGCCACAGCAGCGCGACGTTGCCGCGCCGGGACAGCACCACCACGGTCTCACCCGGAGTCAGGTAGTGGCGGTACTCGCCGCTCGTGATGAACGCGGGGAAGCCGAGTTGGTCCTGCAGCGCCAGCGGCGGAGTGTTCGCGACGATCGCGGCCCCGGCGAGCAGGGCCAGCAGCCAGCGGGCCCACCATCGCTTCGACGGCCCCGCCAGCCACATCGCCGTCATCACCGCGAGCGCGAGAAACGCGAAGACCATCAGCCGGACGGGGTAGGCGCTGCGCGCGATCGGCAGGCTCCACACCCGGCCCCAGGGCAGCGTGGCCACCGCGGACAAGCTGTCGATGTGCAGCGTCGGCCCGAGGGCGAGCAGGATCAGCAGCACGACCATCACGGCCAGGAACCTGGTCATCCTGCGCCGCCAGGCCACGACGCACAGCGCCACCGCGATCGCGAGCAGCGGGATGCTCACGTAGCCGTCCTGGGTCGGCCCGAGCAGCGGTGCCGCGGCGTGCGCCAGCCAGCCGAGCCCATACGTCCGACTTGACGCGGGGACGACCAGGGACGCCATCTTGAGCGAGGCGCTGTCCGGCCGGCTGGAGAACCCGGGCGGCTGGTGGCTCAACGCGTACTTGAGATAGGGGGCGGCGAGCACCACGGCGATCGCGTAGGCGATGCCCACGCGCAGGCTGAGCGCGGCGATCAGCTTCCGGTCGGGCCGGCTAGCCAGCAGGTACCCCGCTGCCAGCCCCAGGACCAGCACCGCCGTCATGTCGGCGAAGGTCTCGAGGAACAGGTAGAACTGCACCGTCATCGCGAGCGCCAGCAGGACCACGAAGGTGCGCGAGCCGATGGCCCGGTCCCGCCACGCCAGCATGAGGTACGCCATCAGCGGGAGCAACATCGCGAAGGCCAGGTTCAGCTGCCCGGAGAAGATGTGGTTGAGCTCGTAGGCCGAGAAACCGTAGACGGCGCCGCCCGCCAGCGAGGCCCAGAACCGCCCGGTGAGGCGCCTGCAGACCACGAACGCGGCCCAGCCGGACAGCGGGATGGCGACGATGACCAGCAGGTTGAACGTGACCACTGGCCCGGCTAGCTCGGTGACCGGGAAGGCGACCAGGCCCAGCGGCGGGATCGACGTCACCCACGCCAGGCCGTAGCCTGCGGGCGCGCCGATCAGCGTGGTGTACAGCGGGTTGAGGCCGTGCGCGACCGCGTACGGCCACCAGCGCAGGCTCCAGACGTAGAAGTTGGGATCGGTGCTCAGCTGGTCGAGTTGCGGCCGCCCGGGGTGTGCCAGCAGCGGGAACGTCTCGGCGAGGACCCAGATGGCCAGGTATATGACCAGCGCGCCGAGCCCCTGGATGGCCGGGCGCGCGCCGTGGGCCCGGGCGAGCAGCGTCCGGGTACGAGCCGCGCGATCCTGCCATGCAGCCAGCGGACCCGAGGTCGGCAGGCGCGCGGGCGCCGTCACGGTCGCGCCCGGGGAGTGCATGGCGCGGCGCACACGGTCGGGCGCAGCGCCTCAAAGGAACTGATCAGGCGCTCCTGCACCACGCCCCATACGGCCGGGATCATCCACACCGCCAGCACGGACAGCACCCAGCCGAAGCGAGCGCCCAGCCGTCCGGCCGGCACGCTGAGCAGGATGACCACCGCGAACAGGTACACCTCGATGAACGATCGCATGTCGGCGTCCAGGCTGCTCCAGGTGGTGGGCGTCACCACGCAGATCTCGATGACGTACAGGTAGAGAGCGAGTTTCTCCCACGATGCCGCCCGGCTGACGCGCAACGCCGCGGTGGCCAGGATGCAAGCCAGCGCGAGCCCGAAGAACTCGAGCAGCCACATGTCGTACTGGCTTGGCCAGTACGACATGCTGATGTGCCGCAGGTTGACCACGAGCGCGTGCAGCGGGGCGCTGAACGGCAGGCCGGCGTTCTTGCTGCCATCGGAGGCCACCGCGAGGCTGCCGGTGACCGCGAGGATCACCAGCTGCCACGCCGCGAACACCACGCTGGGCAGCATCCAGGGCAGGTCGTCGCGTCCGGGCCGCTGCCTGGTGCGCAGCAGCCTGATGACGCGGACGATCGCGATCGCGGCCACCCCGACCATGACGGTTTCCCTGGTCAGTGCCCCGCAGGCGAGCATCAGCCCGGCGGCCCATGGCCGCCGGGCTCGCAGCGCGACCAGGCCGGCGAGCAAGAAGGCCGCCGCCAGCGGCTCGGCGGTATCCCGCGCGACGCTGGTGACCAGGCCGAAGTAGGCGGCCATGAGCAGACCCCACAGGACGTGGCGGCCGCCCTGGCGGGCGAGCACGCCGCCGAAGTACCCCATCGCCCCGACGGCCGCGACGTTGACCGCGATCAGCATGGCGGGGACCAGCGAGTGCTGCCCGAACGACAGCAGCCAGGTAACCGCGGGATAGCCGATCCGCATGAACCGGTAGCTGCGGTCGACCCTGATCCCGTAGGCGGTCTGCGCCAGGTTGGCCGGGTTCAGCGCCAGCCGGTAATAGTACTGGCCGTCGTAGCCCCACGTCGGCTGCACGGGAATGCCCGGGGGCAGCTGCGCGGGGTTGGAGTAGAAGCGGCCGACGAGGATGAAGTTTGCGAGGTTGTGATGTGCCCAGCTCGCCCAGCGCGCGACGACAAACGCGAACGCGGCGGCCGCGGCGATCAGGCCAGGCAGCAGCGGGCTCCCCAGCCTGGGGGTCCCGGCACCGCGTTCCCCCGCGGCCGATAGCGCCGTACGGTGTTCTTGCTGTCTCGTTATGACTCCTGCCGGCCCGTCGTTGGCCTTCTCGCCGCAGGGGCCTGAGGTGTGCCAACCAATCGCCAAGCGACCGTCTGAGTTGGGCAAACCAATCGCCACGCGACTTTACAGCATGAACGGGAGCGGCGCGATCGACGGATCAGCGCGGAGCGCCGAGGGTCGCGGGGGCGCCGTAGTGGCGCAGGACCTCGGGCACGGTGACCGTGCCGCGCTCGTCCTGGAAGTTCTCCATGATCGACAGCAGCGCGCGGGCGGTCGCCCCGGTGCCGTTGAGCGTGTGCACGAACTCCAGGTCGCGGTCGCGGCGGAACCGCATGTTCAGCCGCCGCGCCTGGTAGTCGGTGGTGTTCGAGCAGGAGGTGATCTCCCGGTACCGCTCCTGGGTGGGGAACCACGCCTCGATGTCGTACTTCTTGGTCGCGGACGCGCCGAGGTCGCCGACCGCGATGTTCATCACCCGGTAGGGCAGGCCGAGAGCCTGGACGATCTCCTCCTCGTAGTCCAGCAGCCGCTCGTGGAACTGGCCGGACTCCTCCGGGACGCAGTAGACGTACATCTCGACCTTGTCGAACTGGTGCACCCGGAACATGCCCCGGGTGTCCTTGCCGGCCGCCCCCGCCTCGCGCCGGAAGTTGGTGGTGAACCCCACGTACAGCGCGGGCAGCTGGTCCTCTTCCAGCCGCTCGTCGGTGTGGATCCCGGCCAGCGCGACCTCGGAGGTGCCGGTCAGGTACAGGTCGTCCCGTTCCAGGTGGTAGAGGTTGGACTCCTCAGTGGGCAGGAAACCGGTCCCGTACATGGCCCGCTCGCCGGCCAGCACCGGCGGCAGCACCAGCAGGAAGCCCTTGCTGACCAGGCTGTCGATGACGAAGCGGTACAGCGCCATCTCGGCCAGCGCGACGTCCCCGATCCGGTAGGCGAACCTGGACCCGGACAGCCGCGCTCCCCGCGCCATGTCGATCCATCCGCGGGGCGAGCCCAGGTCCAGGGCATCGCGGGGCTCGAAGCCGAACCGGGGCGGCTCGCCCCAGGTCTTGACCAGCTGGGAGTCCTCCTCGTCCATGCCGTCGGCCGCGGTCGGGTCGGGCAGGTTGGGGATCCGGGCCAGCAGCTCGTCGCGTTCCCGGGCGGCCTGCGCCTGCTCCTCGGTCGCCTCGGTGAACTCGGCGGCCAGCTGCCGCAGCCTGCCCAGCTCCTCCGGGGACGGCGGGCCGCCCTTGGACGACCTCTTCTGGGCGGCGCGGAGGGTCTCGGCCCGCTCGGTGTACTCGCGCCACCGGGCGTCCACGTCCAGCAGCAGGTCAAAGTCCTTGGCCGCGCCGCGCCGGGCCAGCGCCGTCCGGTACCGGCCGGGATCCTGCCGCGCGGCTTTGAGGTCGATCACCCTGAGGAGTGTAGTGGCGCGGCCCCGGCGCTGCGGACCGGGTTTATCCCCGGCCCGGCGCCGGAACGGGGTCGGGCTCGGGCTCGGGCTCCGGCTCGGGCTCCGGCTCCGGCTCCGACCCGCGCCGGCCGCCGCGGGTGGCCAGCACCGAGCCGCCGAGGATCAGCGCGAACGCCCCGGCCATCGCGGGCGTGAACTGCTCGCCGAGTATCGCCACCCCCAGGGCCACGGCCACGGCCGGGTTGACGTAGGTGATCACGCTCGCCCGGGCCGGGCCGACCTCCGCGATCAGCTGGAAGAAGATCGGGAACGCCGCGGCCGTGCAGATCACCGCCAGTGCCGCCAGGGCGGCGAGCACCTGCACCGACGGCACCGCGCTCGGCCAGGTCAGCGCGGCCAGGGGCGCGTAGACGACCGCGGCGAAGGCCAGGCACACCGCGGTCATCTCGAGGGGCGGCAGGTGGCCGAGCTTGCGGCTCGCGATCAGCGGCCCGGTCGCGTAGCACACCGCGACCAGCAGCACCTCGGCGACGGACAGCACATCGCCGCCCGCGGCCGTCGGCCCCGCCAGCAGGGCGACACCGCCCAGCCCGGCCAGCAGTCCCGTCCACCGGACCGCGGTCAGCCGGTCCGTGCCGCCGGTCAGCCGGCCGAGCACCACGACCACGATCGGCACCGAGGCAACCAGCAGCCCGGTCGTCGAGCTGGGCAGCCTGCGCTCGGCCTCGGACAGCAGCAGCCAGGGCGTGATGATCTCGACGACCGCGAACGCCGCCAGCCAGCGCCAGTGCGGCCGCAGCGTGCCCAGCTGCCGGCGCCGGACGGCCACCGGCAGCAGCAGCGCCGCGCCGATCCCCACCCGGGCCAGCACCAGCACCGGCACCGCCACGCCGCCGTCCGCGACCTTGATCAGCAGGTACGGAATCCCCCAGATCACGCTCATCGCGGCGAACAGCACCCAGCCCCGGCGGCTCACGGCGGCCCTCCCTGTAGTCGGCACCGTCCTGCATCAGCGCCCGGCCGCGCTCGGCGCATTCCCGCGCTCGTCGCTGCGGAGGTTCCGGACTACGCTCGCACCAGCAAGCAGTGAACGCAACGGGCTGGCAGGAGGCACGGTGGCGCGGACCGGCGCACGAGCCACGGCGGACACGCGCGCCGGGGCCGGGCCGGGCGCGCGGCCCGGCGCCGGGAGCGGGCTGCGCACGCTGCCGGCGGTGCTGGTGGCGGTGGCCGGCGGGCTGGCGCTCGCGGCGGCGTTCCCGCCGACCGGGATCTGGCCGCTGGCCGCGGTCGGCCCGGCGCTGCTCGTGGTCGCGCTGTGGCAGCGCAGCCTGCGCGGCTCTTTTGCCATCGGGCTCTGCTTCGGGCTGGCGTTCTTCGTCCCGCTGATCTCCTGGCTGGTCAACCTGGCCTGGTACGCGTGGGCCGCCCTCGCCATCGCCGAGGCGGTGATCTTCGCGGTGTTCGCGATCGGCCAGCGGCTGATGCTGCGGCTGCCGGCCTGGCCGGTGTTCGTCGCGTGCTGGTGGGTGGCGGTTGAGGCCTTCCGCGACCGGTGGCCGTACGCCTTCCCCTGGGGGCGGCTGGCCATGAGCCAGGCCGAGGCGCCGACGGTCCGCTGGGTGTCGGTCGGCGGCCCGCCGCTGCTGACCTTCCTGGTGGCCCTGGCCGGGACCACGCTGGCCTGGGTGCTGGTGGCCCCGCACGTCGCGGGCGCCTCGTGGCGCCGGCGCGCCGTTCCCGCGCTCGCGTTCGCCGCGGCCGCGGGCCTCGCCCTGGCCGGCGCCGTGGCGCCCGCGGGCCAGGTCGCCGCCGGGAGCCCGACCGCGGAGGTGGCCGCGGTGCAGGGCAACGTGCCGCGGTCGCACACCCTGCAGGGGCTGCTGCGGGAAACGACCGTGACCGAGAACCACGTGGCCGCCACCGAGCAGCTCGCCGCGCAGGTCAAGGCGGGCTCGCGGCCCGCTCCCGACGTGGTGATCTGGCCGGAGAACTCGACCGACATCGATCCCGGCCAGGACCCGTTCGTCTACGCCGCGATCGCGGACGCGGTCGGCGCGGTCGGCCGGCCGGTGCTGGTCGGGGCGGTGCTGGACAACCCCCGGCGCAACGTCGGCCAGCTCTGGCTGCCGGGGCGGGGGCCGGTCGCGATCTACGTCAAGCGCCAGCTGGTGCCGTTCGGCGAGTACATCCCGTTCCGGGGCCTGATCTCCTCGTTCAGCTCGCTGCCGTCGCTGCAGCCGGTCAACTTCACGGCGGGGCACCGCGCGGTGGTGTTCGGCATCGGGAAGGTCAGGCTCGGCGACGTGATCTGCTACGAGGTCGGCTTCGACAACCTGGTCTCCTCGGAGGTCAGCGCCGGAGCGAACCTGCTCACCGAGCAGACCAACGACGCCGATTTCGAGCTGGACGGCCAGCTGGGCGAGACGCTGCAGCAGCTGGCCATGGCCCGGATCCGCGCGGTCGAGTTCGACCGCGCGATGGTGGTCGCGGGCACGACCGGGGTCAGCGCGATCATCGCGCCGGACGGGGCGCTGATCGCCAGCAGCCCGACCTGGCAGCGGACCGTGCTCGAGGCCCGGGTGCCGCTGCTGAGCAACGCCACGCTGGCGCTGCGGCTGGGCGAGTGGCCGGAGATCCTGCTCAGCGCGCTGGCGGTCGCGGCCCTGGCCTGGGCTGTCGCCTTGGGCATCGCGGACCGGCGCCGGGCCGCACGGTGAACCCTTTTCATCCTCCCCAGACTGCCCACATACTCTGAGCCTGGGCCAACGGATAAAAAGGGTTCATAGCCTCATGGGATTCTGGCGCGGGGTCGGCCGCACATTCAGCCAGCCGCTTCGCTACGCGGCGCTGGTGGCGGGCGCGCTGCCCGCCCTGGCTTTCCCGGCCCCGAACCTGGAGTTTGTGGCCTGGTTCGGCCTGATCCCCGGCATGCTGCTGCTCCGGGCCGCGCCGACGGGCCGCGAGGCGGCCGTGCGCGGCTGGTGGTTCGGCACCGGGTTCCTGCTCGCCTCGCTGTACTGGCTGGCGCCCAACCTCGGTCCGGGACTGCTGCTGGTCACCGCGTTCATCGGGGTGCTGTGGACCGGATTCGGCGTGGCCACCTGGGGGCTGCTGCGCGACCCGGTGACGCCGGGACGCGCGCTCGCCGCGCTCGCGGTGGTCCCGAGTACCTGGCTGGTGGCCGACTGGGTCCGCTCCTGGCAGGGGTTCGGCGGGCCGTGGTCGGTGTACGGGGCCAGCCAGTGGCAGCACCCCGCGATCCTGGCCCTGGCCGCGCTCGGCGGGGTCTGGCTGGTCAGCTTCGCGCTGGTCGCGGCCAACACCGGCATCCTGATCCTGCTGGTGGCCCGGCCGGTACCGCTCCGGCTGGCCGGGGCGGCCACCACGGCCGTCGCGATCGCGGCCGGACCGGTGGCGTTCGCGTTGACATCGCCCTCTCCGGTCAGCCGGACCGTCACGATCGCGCTGGTGCAGCCGGGCGTGGTACACAACAGTTCGCTCAGCGCCTTCGCCAGCCAGCGGCTGTCGGCCGGGCTGGGCCGCGATCACGCCGGCCTGATCGTCTGGGGGGAGAGCAGCGTCGCGGTCGACCTGAGCCTGCCCAGCTCCGCCCGGCGGCTACGCGAGCTGGAGGCGCTGTCGGCGGCCGACCGGGCTCAGCTGCTGGTCGACCAGGACTCGGTCGTCGACGGCAACCACTCCAAGGTGGCCCTGCTGATCGGCAGCAACGGCATCGACGGCCGGTACGTCAAGACCCGGCTGGTGCCGTTCGGCGAGTACATCCCGTTCCGGCAGGAGCTCGGCTGGCTGACCAAGATCAGTAAGGCGGCCGCGCAGAACATGGTTCCGGGCACCGGGGCACACGTCCTGACGGTCACCACGCCCAGCGGCCCGCTCACGATCGGCGTGCTGATCTGCTTCGAGTCGGCGTTCCCGGACATGTCCCGGGTGGACACCGACCAGGGAGCCCAGCTGATCGTCTACCAGACCTCGGACTCCACCTGGCAGGCCGGCTGGGAGTGGGTCCAGGCGCAGCACGCCGCGCTCAGCGCGCTGCGCGCCGCCGAGACCGGCCGTCCGGTCGTCCAGGCGGCGCTGACCGGGGACTCGGTCGCGTTCGACGACCGGGGCCGGCTGCTGGTCTGGAAGGGCTCCACCTTCCGCGGGGTCGCCGTGGTGCGGCTCGGCCTCCCGCCGGTTTCCGCCCGCACGCTGTATGACCGGCTGGGCGACTACGTCCCGTGGACCGCCGTGGGGATCGCGGCGCTGGCCGCGGTCATCGCGCTGATCCGCGCCGACCGGACGCGGATTAGCCGGTACCGCCCGACCGGACTACCCTGGGACGGCAACCCCGGGCGCGACCGGTCCGGCGCCGCTAAAACCTCGTGAAGCCGTCGTCATCCGCACTGGGAGGTTCGGACGTGGGCGCAACCGGCCCCTCACCCGCGCGCAGGCGCCGCTGGCTGGCCGCGATCGCGATCTGCGGCGCGCTCGGCATCGTCACCGCGGCCTGCTCGGGCGGCGGCGGCGCGAGCACGAGCTCGGGCGGCCAGCACGCCGCAAGCCCGGCACCGTCCGGCGCGGCGGTGTCGATCACGCCCGCCAACGGCAGCAGCGACGTCCAGCCCGGCCAGGGCATCACGGTCACGGCCGCGCGCGGCAAGCTCGCCAGCGTGACCGTGACCACGGCGGGTGACCCGGTCAGCGGGACGATGAACGCCGCGGGCACCGCGTGGCACAGCACCTGGGCGCTGGACGTGTCGCAGCGCTACACCGTCACCGCCAAGGCGACCGGCACCGGGAAGACCGCCAAGACGGTCACCGCGGTGTCCACGTTCCGCACGCTCACCCCGTCGCAGACGGTCACGACCGAGATCCTCGAGGGATACCAGCAGACCTACGGCGTGGGCATGCCGATCATCCTGTACTTCAACCGGCAGATCACCGACAAGGCGGCGGTCGAGCGGTCGCTGCAGGTGACCTCCTCGAAGCCGATCGTCGGCGCCTGGTACTGGGACGACTCGTGCAACATGGCGCCGGTCTGCCTGTACTTCCGGCCGGACAGCTACTGGCCGGCGAACACCCAGGTGAGCTTCACCGGGCACCTGAACGGCGTCGAGGTTGCCCCCGGCGTGTACGGCGACCACACCCTGACCCAGTCGTTCACGATCGGGCCGTCGCTCATCGTGACGGCCAGCACGGCCACGCACTACATGAACGTCTACCGCAACGGATCGCTGTTCGCCCACTGGCCGATCAGCACCGGCCGGCCCGGGGACAACACGCCCAACGGCACCTACCTGACCATCGAGAAAGGCAACCCGGTGGACATGAAGGGCCCGGGCTACAACATCGAGGTGCCCTGGTCGGTCCGGTTCACCTGGTCCGGCGACTACCTGCACGACGCCTACTGGTCCGTGGGCGAGCAGGGCTTCACCAACGTCAGCCACGGCTGCGTGAACATGCCGCCCGCCGATGCGGAGATCTACTACAACATGGCGGTCCCCGGCGACCCGGTGACGGTCACCGGCAGCCCGCGCGCCGGCACCTTTGACAACGGCTGGACCATGTGGTTCCTGCCGTGGGCCCAGTACCTGAAGGGCAGCGCGACCGGCGAGGCCGTCGAGGCCGGGCCGAGCGGCAGCACGTTCGTCAGCCCCTCGACCGTGCCGGCCTCGACCGCGACCGCTCCGCTCGGCACCCCGGACCCGGGCAACTGGGCCGCGTCGTAAACCGCGGCGGTCGCCGCGGTCGTCATGTAGTCGCAAGCAGCGGCGATCGCCGTGGTCGTCATGTAGTCGTAAGCAGCGGCGATCGCCGTGGTCGTCATATAACAGTCAGGCGCATGCGGTAGAACAGATGCCCATGGAGAGCTTCCTGACCCACGCGGGCTACGCGGCGATCATCGTCTTCGGCTTCCTCGAGGCGTGCTGCATCCCGATCTCGTCGGAGATCACGTTCGGCTTCGCCGGCGTGCTCGCTTACCAGGGTCACCTCAACCTCGTCCTCGTGATCATCATCGGGACGCTGGCCGAGATGGCGGGCTCGTACACCTCCTACGCTGTGGGTCGGGTGGGGGAACGGCCGGTGGTCCAGCGGCTCGGCAAGTACGCGCTGGTCACCAGCAAGGACATCGACCGGGCCGAGCGGTTCTTCGCCGGCCGCGGCGCCTGGACGGTGGCGGTGGCCCGGATGCTGCCGGTCATCCGCGCGTTCGCGTCGCTGGTCGCGGGCCTGGTCGAGGTGCCGGCGGTCATGTTCGGCGTCCTCAGCCTGATCGGTACCGCGATCTACGTCACCGCGTTCACCCTCCTGGGCTACGCGCTCGGCAGCACCTGGCCCACCGTCTCGCACTACGTCTCGGCCGCGAGCTACGTGATCGTCGCGCTGGTGGTCGTGGCCCTGGCCGGGCTGATCATCTACCGGCTGCGCGAGGTCAGGCGGGAGGCGGCCGCCGCCGCTACCACGGCCCCAGCACCGCCCGCCCGGCCGGACACCCGCACCTCGAGCCGCGGCCCGAACGCGTAGGCGCGGCCGGCGTCACGTCAGGGCCTGGTAGACGAGCTGGCGCAGCTCGGACCGGATCGGGTGCGCGCTCGACGGAAGCAGCTGGGTGAAGAAGCAGACGGTCAGCTCCTCGGCCGGGTCCACCCAGAACGCCGTGGAGGCCGCGCCGCCCCAGGAGAACTCGCCCACCGAGCCGAGGGTCTTCTGCGCCGCCGCGTCGATGACCACGGCGAACCCCAGGCCGAAGCCGACTCCGCGGTACGGCGCCTCGGCGAACAGCGGCCGGCCGTAGGTCTCCAGGTCGACCCCGCCCGGCAGGTGGTTGCGGGTCATGTAGGCCAGGGTTCGCGGGCCGAGCAGGCGCACGCCGTCCAGCTCGCCGCCCGGGCTGCCCGGCCGGTCGAGCAGCATCTGGGTGAACCGGTGGTAGTCGGCCGCCGTGGAGATCAGGCCGCCGCCGCCGGACAGCACCCGCGGCGGGTGGTCGGCGACCTTGCCCATGGCGTCGAACCGCTTGGCCGGGCCGCGGGGCGGGGGGACCGGCGTATAGAGCGCGGCGAGTCGGCCCATGTCGGCCTCGTCGACCCAGAAGCCCGTGTCGGTCATGCCCAGCGGGCCGAGTATCCGGGCGGCGAAGAACTCGTCCAGGCTCTGGCCGGAGGCGACCTCGACCACCCGGCCGAGGACGTCGGTGGCCACCGAGTAGTTCCACTCCGCGCCGGGCTGGAACAGCAGCGGCAGGGCCGCCCAGGCGTCGCAGCACTGCGCCAGGTCCATGCCTCGCGGCGTGCCCCACTCGAACCCGGCGTCGCGGTACCGCGCGTCGACGGGGTGGACCCGGTGGAAGCCGTAGGTCAGCCCCGCGGTGTGGGTCAGCAGGTGCCAGATCCGCACCGGCTCGGTGGCGGGCACTGTCACCGGCCGCAGGTCGGACCCGCCGGTGTACACCCGGACGTCACCGAAGGACGGGATGAACGCGCTCACCGGGTCGGTCAGCTGGAACGTTCCCTCCTCGTAGAGCATCATCGCCGCCACCGACGTGATCGGCTTGGTCATCGAGTAGATGCGCCACAGGGTGTCGGTCTCGACCGGCAGCCCGGCCTCCAGGTCCCGTGAGCCGCAGCCGGACACGTGGGCGAGCCGGCCCCGCCTGCTCACCGTGAACAGCCATCCCGGCAGGCGGCCGTCGTCCACGTAGCGGGACAGGTGCCGGTCGATCCGGTCCAGCCGCTCCGGGTCGAAGCCCACCTCGGCCGGGTTCGCGTCCGCCTTCAGCTCGGTCATGCGCCATGCCTCCTCGGCCTGGTCCTCGCCGCCTGGCTCGTCCCGGCGGCCTGCCCTGATCCTGCAACCTCCCGGGGCTGCCCGTCCAGCCCGGCCCGGCCCGCGCCCAGTACGATCCCCGGGTGAGTGCTGAGCGAGAGCGCGTGGCCGGCTTCGGGCACCTCGAGGACGGCCTGCTGCAGGCCGGCGACTGGTACCGGTGGGGTCCTTACGTCAGCGAGCGGCAGTGGGGCACGGTCCGGGAGGATTACAGCCCGGACGGCCGGGCCTGGGACTACCTGCCGCACGACCACGCCCGCTCCCGCGCCTACCGCTGGGGCGAGGACGGCCTGGCCGGATTCTGCGACATCGAGCAGCGGCTGTGCCTGGCGCTGGCGCTGTGGAACGGCCGCGACCCGATCCTCAAGGAGCGCGCGTTCGGGCTGACCGGCGAGCAGGGCAACCACGGCGAGGACGTCAAGGAGTACTGGTGGTACCTGGACGCGCTGCCCAGCCACGCCTGGAACCGGTGGCGCTATCACTACCCGCAGCGCGCCTACCCCTACGACGACCTCATCGCCGAGAACGCCCGGCGCGACCGCACCCAGCCCGAGTACGAGCTGCTGGACACCGGGGCGTTCGACGAGAACCGGTACTGGATCGTCGAGGCGCACTACGCGAAGGCCGACCCGGACGACATCCTGATGACGGTTCAGGTGACCAACGCCGGCCCGGAGGCCGACACCCTGCACGTGCTGCCGACCGCGTGGTTCCGCAACACCTGGTCCTGGGACGCCGCAGCGCCCCGGCCGGCTCTCGCCGCGGCCGGGGACGCCCCGGCCGGCACGGCCGCGGTCGGCATCCAGCATCCGTCCGGCACCGATCTGGAGCTCATCGCCGGGGCCGGGCCGGACGGCTCCCTGCCCGTCGCGCTGTTCTGCGAGAACGAGACCAACACCGCGCGGCTCTTCGGCGCGGCGCCGGCCACGCCGTACCCCAAGGACGGCATCAACGACCACGTGGTCGCCGGCGCGGCCACGGTCAGCCCGGACCGGCGCGGCACCAAGTGCGCGTTCTGGTACCGGCTGGCCATCGCGCCGGGCGAGACGGCCGAGTTGCGGCTGCGCCTGCGCCCTCCTGCCCCGGGACCAGCCAGCACCGCGCCCGCGGGCATGCCTCCCACCACCCCGCCGGCCGACACGCCTGCCACCACCTCGCCCGCTGACCCGTCGGCCGCCGCGCCGCCAGCTGCTACCCCGCCCGCCGCGCTCGGCGGCGACTTCGACCGGGTGATCGCGCTGCGGCGGGCCGAGGCGGACGAGTTCTACGCCGAGCTGACCCCGGCGGGCGCGTCCGCCGACGAGGCCATGGTGATGCGCCAGGCGTTCGCCGGGATGCTGTGGGGCAAGCAGTTCTACTACTACGACGTGGCCCGTTGGCTGGACGGGGACCCGGCGCAGCCCCCGCCGCCGGCGTCTCGCGCCACGGGCCGCAACAGCCGGTGGCGCAGCTTCGACGCGTTCGACATCATGTCGATGCCGGACAAGTGGGAGTACCCGTGGTTCGCCGCGTGGGACCTGGCGTTTCACTGCGTGACGCTCGCGCACGTCGACCCGGCGTTCGCCAAGTACCAGCTGCTCCTGTTGTGCCGGGAGTGGTTCCAGCACCCGAACGGCGAGCTGCCCGCCTACGAGTGGGATTTCTCCGACGTGAACCCGCCGGTGCAGGCCTGGGCCGCGCTGGAGGTGTTCGCCATCGACGGCGGGCGTGACTTCGATTTCCTCGAGCGGGTCTTCTCCAAGCTGCTGGTCAACTTCACCTGGTGGGTGAACCGCGAGGACGCGTTCGGCAACGACCTGTTCGAGGGCGGGTTCCTCGGGCTGGACAACATCGGGCCGATCGACCGGTCGCACCTGCCGGTCGGCGGGACCCTGGAGCAGTCCGATGCGACCGGCTGGATGGCGTTCTACGCCCTGGGCATGGCGTCGATCGCCACCATCCTGCACCGCTCCGGCCACCTGCCCGGGGTCGACCTCGTGGTGAAGTTCCTGGAGCATTTCGCCGGCATCCGCGACGCGATCGACAACCTGGGCCTGTGGGACGAGACCGACGGGATGTACTACGACCGCCTGCTCACCCCCGACGGAACGGCCGTGCCGATGAAGGTCCACTCCATGGTGGGCATGATCCCGGTTCTCGCCGCCGGGGTGGTGGACGAGAGCGTGCTGCGTCTCTCCCTGGCCGTCGGCAAGCAGTTCGCCGACCTCCTGGAAGCGGGCGGGCTCGCCGACCCGGCGGGGCTGGCCCACGCCGGGATGATGCGCGGTGCTCCCGGGCATCAGCGGCTACTGCTGAGCGTGGCCGGCCTGCCCCGGCTGCGGCGGCTGCTGGCCCGGCTCTTCGACGAGACCGAGTTCCTGTCGCCGCACGGCCTGCGGTCGCTGTCGGCCTACCACCGCGAGCATCCCTATGAGATCGACGTGGAAGGCGTGCGCGCGACCATCGATTACGAGCCCGCCGAGTCCACCACGCCACTGTTCGGGGGGAACTCCAACTGGCGGGGCCCGGTGTGGTTCCCGCTGAATTACCTGCTGATCAGCGTGCTGGGGCGGTATCACCGGTTCTTCGGCGATGACCTGACGGTCGAGTACCCGGCCGGCTCGGGCCGCCAGCTCACGCTCGACCTGGTCGCCGCGGATCTGCAGGACCGGCTGATCTCGATCTTCGTACCCGGCTCCGACGGGCGGCGGCCTTGCTTCGGCGGGGTTTCGCGGCTGCAGGACGATCCGGCCTGGCGGGACAACCTGGTGTTCAGCGAGTACTTCCACGGGGACAACGCGGCCGGACTCGGGGCGTCGCACCAGACGGGGTGGACCGGCCTGATCGCCGATGTGATCCGGCGCCGTCACGGCGCGGTGCCCAGCACCGGGGAGGTCCTCGCTGACATCGGCGAGGGCTGCAGGCCGCCCGGATCTGGCACGGCCTGAACCACCGGGTCCCGCTCCGGCCAGTCTCCCGCCGCTGGGCTGCCCCGACGAAGAACCGCGGTCCAGACCCATCCGCCTCATTGCCAGCGCTATGCAGCGGTCCCGGTCCATCACCTGGCCGGGTGTTGGCTGTGCCCAACTCCCCGCAGTTGGCCGTCCGGACCCGGTGAGTCAGTTTTTATCGTGAGGCTTGGGGCGGAAGTCGCCGGGCACGACGAAATCGGCCAGCCACGCCTGCCCGGGGCCGAGCTTCGGCCAGGTGCCGGTGAACTCCAGGACGGCGATCGCAGCGGTCGGGAACTTGATCCTCACCCGGTCGAGCGCGTCGCTGTCCTGGCCGGCGGGCTGAGTCTCGGCCAGATCCAGGGTCAGCTCGTGCATGGCTGGGTCATGCCCGACGATCAGCAAGGTCCGCACCCCCGCCGGGGCGTGGCGGGCCAGGTCCAGGAGCTCTGCGCTGGTCGCTCCGTAGACCCGCTCGTCAAAGACGGTCTCGGGGCGGGCGCCCAGCTTCTCCTCGGCGAGCTGCCAGGTCTGCCGGGCACGTTCTGCGGTGGAGCAGATCACGCGGTCGGGCACGAGGCCGAACTTGCGCAACCAGCGCCCGGCCGCCGGAGCGTCACGGCGGCCGCGGGGAGCCAGCGGACGATCATGGTCAGGCACCCCGTCGGGCCAGGCCGACTTCGCGTGCCGCAGCACTATCAACCGCCGCTCCGGACCAGCCACGAGTCCCAGCCTCTCAGATCGGCCACGATCATGGAACCGGCCCGGCCGACGCTAGGCTGAAGCGGACATAACCGGCCGAGGAGTCCGCCACGCCATGACGATCGCCAGCCGTTTCTTCGAGCGGACCATGAAGCTCCCGCCCGCGGCGAGCCATGCTGTGCAGGTCCAGCGTGACCTGCGGATCCCCATGCCCGACGGGGTGGAACTGCTCGCCGACCGGTACGTCCCGGGCCGGGCCGCCCGCCCGCCGCTGGTGCTGGTGCGCTCGCCGTACGGGCGGCGGGGTGTCTGGGGGCTCATGTTCGGCCGGCTCCTGGCCGAGCGCGGATTCCAGGTGGTCATCCAGAGCTGCCGGGGGACGTTCGGTTCGGGCGGCATCCTCGACCCGTTCGGACCCGATGAGCATGACGACGGCCTGGCCACGGTCGCGTGGCTGCGCGAACAGCCCTGGTACCCGGGCGCGTTCGGCACCACCGGCCCCAGCTACCTGGGCATGGTCCAGTGGGCGATCGCCGCCGACGCCGGACCGGACCTGCGGGCGATGGCCCCGCAGGTCACCACCTCTGACTTCCGGGCCGCGTTCTATGCGGGTGAGGCGTTCTACCTGGAGACCGCGCTGGGCTGGGTCGACCAGGTCGCCCGGCAGGAGCGGCGGTTCTCCTTCGCCACGCAGTCGCGAGCCGCGCACCGGCTGCGGACGATACTGAACCACCTGCCGCTGGGAGACCTCGACCGGCTGGCCACCGGCCAGCACGTGCCGTACTACCAGGACTGGCTCGTCCACAACGGCCCCGGCGACGACTACTGGAAGGGCCGGCGCTACGCCGACACCCTGGACCGCGTGACCGCGCCGGTCAGCATGGTCGGCGGCTGGAACGACATCTTCCTGCCGCTCCAGCTGCGCGACTACGCGGCCCTGCGCGCCGCCGGGCAGGAGCCCTACCTGACCATCGGCCCGTGGCGGCACGCGGACCAGCAGGCGGTGGCCGCCTGGGCCAGGGATTCGGTCGCCTGGCTGCGCGCTCACCTGCTCGACGACCGCAGCGGCCTGCGGCCCGACCCGGTCCGGATCTTCGTCACCGGCGCCGAGGAATGGCGCGACCTGCGCGCGTGGCCGCCACCGACCCAGGATCAGCGCTGGCACCTGCAGGCGGACGGGGCCCTCGCGCTCGAGCCCCCCGTTCCCGGCGAGCCAGACCGCTACCGGTACGACCCGGCCGACCCGACGCCCAGCCTGGGCGGAGCCGTCGGCCTGAGCGGCCGGGCCCGGGTGGACAACCGCATCCTGGAAGCGCGGCCCGACGTGCTGACCTACACGAGCATGGCGCTGCCCAGCGACCTGGAGGTGTTCGGCCAGGTGGCCGCCGACCTGTTCGTGCGGTCCAGCCGCGAGCACACCGACTTCTTCGCCCGGCTGTGCGAGGTGGACCCGGCCGGCGCGTCGGTCAACATCTGCGACGCGCTGCTCCGCCTGGTCCCCGGCCAGCCAGCGCCCGAGCCGGACGGCACCATCCGGGTACGGATCCCCCTCTGGCCGGTCGCGCACTGCTTCCGGCGCGGGAACCGGCTCCGGCTCCAGGTCTCCAGCGGCGCGCACCCCCGGTACGCCCGCAACACCGGCACCGGCGAGCCGCTCGCCACCGCGACCACGCTGGCCGCCGCGGACCAGCAGGTCCACCATGATCCCGGCCATCCGTCAGCGATCATCCTGCCCGTCGCCTTAGACGACGTAGCGGGATGGGGCTAGGCGACCAGCGCGGCGATGAGGTCGCGGATCTCGGCGGGCTCCAGGGCGCACGTGCCGTCGCCCACCGACAGCTCCACGCGCTGCACGCCGGGGTCGCCCGTGGTCATCGCCTCCGGCCAGGTCCAGGCTTCTTGCTCGACGGCGAGCCGCCGCGCGGCCGCGGCGAAGCCCTCCTGGCTGGTGGCCAGCAGCAGGTGCATCATCGGGACCTGAGGCGGGTCCGGGACCACCCGGACGCCCGGCAGGTCCTTCAGCGCGTCGGCGATCGCCCGCGCGTGGCTCAGGTAGCGCGGCATCAGCGGCAGCCGCCGCTTCAGGCAGGTCAGCGCCGACGCTGCGTTCGGCCACAGGCCGAACAGGGTCCCGCCCATCCGCTTGCGCCACTCCCGGACCTCGGCGACGACGTCGTCCGGCCCGGCCACGCAGCAGCCGGGCAGGGCCCCGAGGCCCTTGTAGAACGAGACGTAGACGGTGTCGAACGGCGCTGCGATCTCCCCCGGCGGCCGCCCGTACCCGGCGGCCGATTCCCAGAGCCGGGCGCCGTCCAGGTGCGCGGCCGCTCCGCGGTCGCGGGCCCATGCGACCTGCGCCTCGAGCTCGGCCCACTCCGGCTGCTGGCCGCCCAGGTCCCGCTGCGGCAGTTCGAGCAGCAGCGCGGCGACCGGCTCGTGGACCTGGTCGAGGTCGTCGCGGCCGATGAGCCGGTTCGGGTCACCGACCCGGCGGCCGGTCAGGTGGTGCAGCCGCTGGTGGGCCTCGCTCTCGTGGCGGTCCAGGTGGCACATGGGGTGGAAGACCACCGTGCGCCGGCCGCGCCGGTCGGCGTGCACGCGCAGCACCGACTGCTGGGCCATCGTGCCGCTGGGCAGGAACACGGCGGCGGGCTTGCCGAGCAGTGTGGCGATCTCCGCCTCCAGCTCGGCCACCACGCCCCCGTCGCCGTAGCGGTCGACAGCGGTGTCGGGCGGGACGGTGGCCAGCAGGTCGCCGGCCGTGACCAGCCCGTGCCAGGCCAGGAAGCGGGTGCACTGCTCGCGCTGGACCAGGAGATCATCGTTCGAGGGCACGACGCCATTGTCCCCGCAACCCGTGACCTCGCCACCCTGGTTTTCCGCCTGACGGGGAGCTACGTGGGCGGCAGTTCGTCCAGTTCGGCACCGTTGATCTGCTCCTGGAGGCGGAATTTCTGGATCTTTCCGGAGCCGGTGAGCGGCAGCTCGGTGACCTGGAACCAGCGGGCAGGCGTCTTGTGCGGCGCCAGGTGGGTACGGCAGAGATCGTGGAGTTCGCTGGCCGCCGGAGGCTGGCCGGCGTCGGCGGGCACGAGCACGGCGGCCACGATCTCGCCCCAGGTGGTGTCGGGCAGGCCGAGCACGGCGACGTCGCGGACGCGGGGGTGGGTGAACAGCACCTGCTCGATCTCGGTGGCGTAGATGTTCTCCCCGCCGCGGATGATCATGTCCTTGAGCCGACCGGTGACCTGCAGATAGCCGCGGTCATCGAGGACGCCGAGGTCCCCGATGCGCAGCCAGCCGTCGGGGTCGATGGTTTCGGCCGTGCGTTCGGGCATCTCGAAGTATCCGAGCATGGCCTGATAACCGCGGGCGCAGATTTCCCCGGGCTGGCCGACCGGCACGGTTTCGCCGGTGACCGGGTCACGGACGGCGACCTCTACCTGGGGCAGCGGACGTCCGGTGGTGTTGGCCTTGTCCCCGGGCGAGTCACTAAGACTGATTTGCGTCACCACCGGTGACAGCTCGGTCTGGCCGTACACGGTGGTGAATTGGACACCGAAACGCTCCTCGACCCGGCGGACGAG